>Ga0224486_100033_pt1 | contig 78636 bp, 82 predicted proteins | sample TexhydDE_CT_test_FD_172013 | JGI IMG/M metagenome (GOLD analysis project Ga0224486, IMG submission 172013) | Fracking water microbial communities from deep shales in Oklahoma, United States - hydraulically fractured wells DE_CT_test ... | reverse complement strand
GTTCGGATGAACGCCCAATTTCTTTGCCGCTTTACTGATGGTTAATAGTTCCATAATTTTATGATAACTGTTTTGTTATATTTTATCAATATTTGTTGGCCTGTTGGTAACTGCTACAAACCTCCTTAACAGAATAATCGTCATATTTGCTATTATATAGAATGAGCGAGTTAAAAGTACCAATCTGAGAAGCATCGGTAATCGTCCGGGCTATCGCTTCCAGATAAACTTGCCCCTCCGGATTATCCCGTAGAAAAGGAATCCAGGTGATTACTGTAAATAACAATTCCAACAATGGCCACTCTTTAGGCCATTCCTGCATATTGCGCGGATTCCTTGCTCCCCAGTCAGCCAGAAACTGTTGCAGCCCCCCAGGTGGTGGATCAGTTGCAGCGAAAGCGAGGGCTTCCCTCCGCCAGTTGTTGAGAATCCCAGCCGTCTCACTTCTTAGTGTAGGAATCGAATCTTGGATAACTGCTCCAGGATCAATACACTCCAGCATTAACCCCAAGCATTTAGCAACCTGTGGAATTGATCCCAGGCTCCGTCCTCTAGGATTGAAAACCTGTACACCTTTAGCTTCTAAGCGCTCTCTAATCAACAAAGGTAGTCTTGGTCGACCACTGCTACTATACTCGCTTACCTTCCACCCAAGGTATACTGCATCAGAAAATCTCCTTCGGGAGGACTATTAATTACGAAAGAGTCCCCGTTTGCTATCCGCACCTGATGACCCGGCCCTCGAAAGATATTCAAAAGCATTTCACATATGTCATTAGCCAAGGTATCCACATCGGGCCTGAACATACCCAGAACAGGAACATTCTGGTTAGGATCGGTAGCCCAAGAGGCGGCCGCAATACAAGGAAACTTTCCGGGCACACGTGCATTTTGGTAATCTGGATCCGCTGCGATAAAATGATTGAAAAGTTGTACAATCCGCTTGCTTGAGCGATAGTTCTCCACGAGATCATATCTGGTAGGCTTCCACCTGGGACCCAGGTGCCTTACTATTCGGTTGGGAAAATCGGCAAATATTTCCACTGTAGCCCCACGAAACCGGTAAATTGATTGATCATCATCGCCGACTACTATCAGCGCTGCCCCAGAGCGCCGGCATAGTTCGTAATAGATTAATTCCTGCAAGTAGTTGGTATCTTGGAACTCGTCTACCAGCAATGCCTGAACTCTTTGCGTCCAGGATGTTAACCTGTTCTGCATAAGCCGTTCCAGAATTTCTGATTCCAAAAGGGCAAAATCGAGCAGGTGTGCACTCCGAAGGTAATCGTAGTATTCTCGGATTACTTGTGCCAATAATCTATAACCTCTACCCTCACTCGCATATTGACCCAAGTCTATCCTGTCATGTAAAACACGCTGTGCAAAGGAGTGGCAGATTTTTAGTTTTTCTGAAAATTGCATTCTACCCCATAATTGAGGGTTAAAACTCCTTAGATGTCTTTCAAGTACCTGATCGCGGTAATAATTGTTAGCAAACATCACATGTCGTCGTAGTAACCCCCTAGCTAGAAGGCTCTCTACAACTGTTGGCGTGATCTCTCCCGGTTGCCGGTCGTCAGAGAGCATTTGCTCGGCAATTGAATCCAGCGTTCCTGTTTCTATGTCGTTAACGTCAAGAGAATTTAACCACTCCAGCCGTGTCCGGTCACCTGCCTGCTGTGCTCTCCGGATCGCCTCCTGAATCGTGGCGTATCCCCATAAAAGGATTCGCGAACGTAACTCAGCTGAGGCTTTTCGGGTAAAAGTGGTAGCAATCACACCTTTGGGCACCAAACCGTCCACAAGGATTAGTTTGAGGGCTCGTAGGGCCAGTACTGCAGTCTTACCTGTACCAGGACCAGCAACTATGAAAACCGGAGGTGAGGGTGCCGCTTTGACCGCATCCTCTTGTCTAGAGTTCAACCAATACTTGGTAAACTCGGGTACTGCGGCCCGCACACAATCACAAAATTCAGAAAAAGTCAGCATAACTGTCCTCCTACTGGCCAATTAACCGATAAAGCATCAAGGTATTATGGGCACCACGCCTTTTGTTTCGATTGTAACCTCTAAAGATTACCACGTCAATCCCAAGGGAAGTGCAAACAGGACAGTCACACTGCTCCCAAGGTTTGGCCTCCAGTGTGTGCTTATATGCCTTTATAAAATCTGTCTCTGCCCCCTCTTTACGATTTAACAAACTGTCATAAGCCGATAAGGCTTCCAGGACGGAGTTAAGCGAAACTCGCCCTTCTCCGTATTCGTGTAATGCTTCAAGTGTCGTAGCTTCCAATCTCTTAATCTCTTCCCATGACTTGCCACTTTCTTTAAGACGCATTCTAATTCGAGGATCGGAAGTTGGAGGTACTCTAATTGCCGCATACCACTTTCCATCAGTACCTAGATAATTTTGACCCGAACGTAGCCAAGCTTTTCTAAAATAGGTGGCGCTGTCAAAGCTGTTAACACCAAGTTCTCTCAACTCCGCCTGTATTTTTGGCCGAAACACTCCCAATAAGTGAATCCAAGGGCGCTGCTGATTTTTAGGCATTGCATTGTTTACCGCCCTCACAACGTTGAGCACCTCTTCATCGGTTCTGGGAACCAGTCCACCAAGAGCAATATGTTGATAACCCATTTCTAGATAAGCGGGTAACTGATAGGCATAATCCTCTGCAGTAATTCCCTGTATAACTCCGACCGGAATAAAAGTACATTTTCTTTTCCTATGTAACTCGATGAAAGCCTCTGCATTATCCCTGGTAAGTTTTATTCGGCGTTTTTGTTCGGCGTAGTCAAGCGCTAGTTTGCCCTCGCGTGTAGTAATCTCCGGTACCGGAATATGGTCAACACTTGCGCCCAAATCAAAACCATAAAGCTGATAAAGTGCTACCGCCTGCTCTGTTGTTATGGTCGGTTCTGGCTCTTTGACGTATGAAAAGGCGCCGCAATCTCCGAAAACCCACTGATCGTGGCTTACTCCAAATACTTCCCTTACAGAACGAGGGGCTAAGGCCCGTTCATCAGCAGGTCCGAATTTCTTAAGGAACCCCTTTGATCCCATATTTTGAGCTAAACTGACCAACACCCCGTCACAGATGCGATTTGGTTGCATTAGTTGAACAACGTGCTTCTCAACCCTTTCATTTTTGTTTGCCTTGGAGAATAAGTCCCGGCGGAAGTCATAGTCAACATCTACTACATCGTCCCAATCGGGCAGGAAATACAAAGGCTTACCACCATTCGGTCTTAGTAGATTTGGGAAACGAAGTTCTTCGCGCATTCCCTCTAGAAGTTCTTTTAACCGGCCTAATTTTGATCCTATACCACCGTCAACGATTTTCACTTTTATACCCTTTCTGTACAGTTCATCAAGTCCTAACGCTTGCAAATAATCTTTACCCAAGATAAGATTTATTGTCTGATGATCTTGGCCCCATCCTAATAGAGTATCAGTTACTTGGCCCCGTAATTCTGCTGCTCGGTGTTGGTCCATCCGTTGATCGTAATACTCGATAGGGGTAAGCCCACCGATTAGCCCGTAGCGCGCAGACAACACTGCGACCGACAATCGCTTAGGCCAAACTGATTTCCGGAGAAAGGAACGTAGCACACGGTAGGATGGACCATCATAACGTTCAATAGCTGGTAAAAACCCTGGTGTATTCAGCTTTACTAGCGAACACCCCAATACTATTAGTTGGCGTTCTTTGTTTGACTGAAACATACATAACCCCCTATACAACAAAATTTAGTTCTTTTAGTGGGAAGTTTTAGCCCGCAGAGATGGGGACGAAAATCTAGCGTTATCTCCTATGTAGTTTCCAGGTAAAATAACCAAAATTTATAATCCGGGTTTGACTACCACCTTATACGTGGTCCATAATACCACCAAAAAGGCAAATCCGGGGAGACATATAACAGTAAACTGGACATGACTCTGTTCCATCAATCCATTGTACCTATGTAGTGCCCCTCATTGTCAATCCTAACCCAATAAAAAAGCGGCCCAGCTTCAAGCCCACCGCGCTCGTCATTGTTCACGCCGACTGGTTATTGTCTCAACAAGCCGGAACATTTATGGCACCGCTAAAGACTGCACCGCCACTTGATCAACCAGTTGCCGCTACCTCTCATGGAGCATGTGCTATGAAAAAAAGCTGAAAACATCTCCCGTCCCTTTCAAAATGGGGTTAAACCTTTGGGGTAGCGACAAGGGCACTATCGGTACCCCGATGCTGTGCCCTCCACCCAGTACAATAGATACTGTGGGTTTGGACAAGCTGGCAATCATCTCAGCAATAGCCAGGCCGGCCTCCACATCTCCCCCCACTGTATTCAAAACCACCAGTACCCCTTCTACTTCCGGGCTCTGCTCCAGGGCTACCAGCTGGGGTATCACATGCTCGTATTTGGTAGTCTTATTTTGAGGAGGCAGCACCAGGTGGCCTTCAATCTGGCCGACTATAGTTAAACAATGTATATTGCTCTTTACCTCAGGAACAGGACTCGTCCCCAGTTCTTTAATGGATTCCATGCTTTCTTTCGGGCGTCCCTGTACCCGCTGGGGTACCGGGGAATTGCCGGGATTACGGGGATCTTGCTGAGGAGCTTTGTCGGGTTCTCCCGGAGGAGCCTGAGGTGGGGTGTGGGGGAATTCCCCTTCATGTCCCCAAATACTATAGTAATCATCAAACATGCAACCCATCCCCTCATTCTTTTTTCATTTCTAGTATGGTTTATGTTACAGATAAAATACATGAAGAAAAATAAACGGGTTACTACCCGTATCAAAAGAAACAGCGACAAATAAAACAGCCGGAGAGCCATTTTCTGACTCCCCGGCCCCTGGTAAAGACGGTGTCATACTTCCATGATGATGGGCAGTATCATTGGCCTTCTCCTTGTTTTTTCATAGAGGAACTTACCCAGAACGTCCCTAACCTGAGCTTTAATAGCCGCCCATTCTGAAAGACCCCGATCGTTGCATTTCTCCAGGGCCTCCTTCACTCTCTCCCGGGCTTCCTCCATCAACTGTTCTGACTCACGAACATAAACAAAGCCCCTGGATACAATATCCGGGCCGGCCATAACCTGACCGAGTTCCCGACTAATGGTTACCACTACGATCAGGATCCCGTCCTGGGAAAGCTGCCTGCGGTCCCGCAGTACAATGTTACCCACATCTCCAACGCCCAGGCCGTCCACCAGTACGCGCCCTGCCGTTACCCGCCCGGCAATACGACCGGAACGACGGGTAAACTCCAGTACCTGGCCGTTTTCTGCCACGAAAATATTTTCTGCCGGAATACCCATGCTGCGTGCAAGTTCCGCATGCTTGATTAACATCCGGTACTCACCATGAACCGGTACAAAAAACCGCGGCTTAACCAGGTTGATCATCAACTTGAGTTCTTCCTGGCTGGGGTGACCACTCACATGGGTACCTGAAACTGCCTCATAAATTACATGGGCACCCTGCTTGAACAGCTGGTCGATAATCCGTGCCACCAGCTTTTCATTCCCCGGAATAGGGGTGGCGGAAATTATGATGGTATCACCGGGGAGAATTTCCACCTGACGGTGGTCCCCCAGGGCCATCCTTGTCAGGGCCGACATAGGTTCACCCTGGCTTCCCGTGCACAAAAATACCACTTTATTCTTGGGTAAACGGTTAGCTTCTTCCAGCTCCACGAGGGTTCCTTCAGGAACATGCAGGTAACCCAGTTCGTGAGCAATATTGGCTACATTTATCATGCTTCGACCAATTATTGCCACCTTACGATCATAACGGTAGGCAGTGGTAATGGCCTGTTGCAAGCGGTGCACGTTGGAAGCAAAGGTAGCTATAATAATGCGCTCTCTAGCCTGCCTGAAAATATCATCAAAGGTGGCCCCAACCATCCGTTCCGACATGGTATAACCCGGGCGCTCCACATTGGTACTGTCCGATAGCAATACCAGAACGCCTCGTTCACCTAACTGGGCAAACCGGTAAAAATCCGTTACTTCTCCATCCACTGGAGTCTGATCGATTTTAAAATCACCGGTATGCACAATTACCCCTACTGGTGTATGAACAGCCACAGCAACAGCATCGGGAATACTATGTGAAACCCGGATAAACTCCACTTTAAAAGGGCCGATCGTCACTGTATCCCGGGGTTTAACCACATGCATACTTGCCTCGCCGGCCACCCCCTGCTCCTTAAGCTTACCCTGAAGCAGGCCGAGGGTAAGCCGGGTTCCATAAATGGGCACGTTCAACTGCTTCAGTACATAAGGCAGGGCACCGATATGATCCTCGTGTCCGTGGGTAAGCACTATACCGCGCACAGCATCTTTATTTTCCAGAAGATAAGTGATATCGGGGATCACCACATCGATCCCCAACATCTCTTCCTCTGGAAACATCAAACCGCAGTCTATAACCAGAATATTTTCCCCGAATCTCACCGCCATCATGTTTTTCCCGATCTCACCAAGTCCCCCCAGGGGGATTAACGCCAATTTCGGTTCCTTGGCCAAACACGCACCTCCTAACCTGTTTTTCCAAAAACATGATCAAGCAAAATATACCGGTGAGAAAAAACAGGAGAAGGCGGGGAAAATATTCCGTTTTTTAGTTTTAAATCACTCAGTGCTTAATTGAATCCCCAAGCTATTATACTGGATCCCCTCCCACAAGACAAGGGTTGCCAAAACAGGGCCTAATAAAATATTGGCCAGAAAGCCATAGCTCTATTACCCCGATAAAAAAATGGGGCTTTTATTCCCCATAATTATCCAACAGCCAGCAAAGGCGGCCCACCTTTTTCATGCTGGCCGCCTCCGGGCAGTTTCCATTTCTATTCACCTTTAAGTTAAATTAAATTTAAGCCAGCCAGTACATTTTTAATGGCTTCCTTTTCTTGAACCGTAGCCTCAACCAGGGGTAAACGGGGCGCCCCCACCTGATAACCCAACAAATTCAGGGCTGTTTTTACAGGTACCGGGTTGGTAGTAATGAACATAGTTTTAAATAACGGGAAAAGCTCCAGGTGAATTTGTGTGGCCAGAGTAGTGTTCCCGGCGGTAAAAGCATTAACCATCTCCTTGATTCGCGGACCCACAACGTGGGAGCAAACGCTAACCACGCCCCTGGCCCCCAATGCCATCATGGGAAGGGTCAGGGAATCATCCCCGCTGTAAATGGCAAAGTCATCAGGCAGGGACCTGCGCAATTCACTTACCTGGTCCAGGTTGCCGGATGCCTCTTTAATAGCTACAATGTTCTCGATCTGGGCCAAACGTACCACCGTTGCGGGAAGAATGTTAACCCCCGTCCGGCCGGGAATATTATACAGCATAACCGGAAGGTTGGTACTGCTGGCCACAGCTTTAAAATGTTCATAAAGCCCATCCTGGGACGGCTTGTTATAATATGGCGCTACCAGCATTACACCATCTACCCCTACCTTTTCAGCCATCTGGGTAAGGGTTATACTCTCAGCAGTATTATAACTCCCGGTTCCAGCAATTACCGTGGCCTGCCCGCCAACCTCTTCTACCACCACCCGAAAAAGTTCAATTTTTTCGTCCCTTGTCAGTGTAGGCGACTCACCGGTAGTTCCGCATACCACCAACCCGTCGGAACCAGATTGTACCAGATAACGGGCCAGTTTCCTGGCTTGCTGATAATCCACCGCCAGATCCTTGTCAAAGGGCGTCACCATAGCGGTGAGCACACGCCCAAAATCAACGGCCAAAATATTCACCTTCCTTCTTCCGTTTTAAGGCTTAAGGCCTGCCGATATAAACCCTACCTGGCACCATTGATAAATTCACGGTGTAGTGCCTGCACAGCCCTTTCCATGTCCTCCTGTCTGACCAGTACCCAGATAGTTGTGTGGGAGTCGCTGGACTGCAAAATGGGTATATTTTCCCTGGCCAGAGCGTCCACAATTGAAGCCATAACCCCGGGAACACCGGTCATACCGGCACCTACAGCCGCCACTTTGGCACAACCCGGTATTACCTCAGCGATAAAACCCGTATTTTCCAGCACCTGGGCAGCTTTCCCGGCTACCTCCTCCTTAACAGTAAATACTACCTGATCGGGATAAACATTAATAAAATCCAGGCTAATTCCCGCCAGGGCGAGTCCTTTAAAGAGACGACGCTGCTCTTTTAATCCCTCCGGACCCGCACTTGTGTTTACTTTAAATTGTACTATATTGGGAATCTGGGTGATACCGGTAATTGTACGGTCCCTGGTTATATCAATGGTTCCTTTATATACTTCCCCGGAACTGGTCACCAGCGTACCCGGAGCATCGCTAAAAGTAGACTTCACGCGCAGGGGAATATTTTTCTGTTTCACTATTTCCACTGCCCTTGGATGCACCACCTTGGCCCCTTCCTGGGCCAGCTGGCATATTTCATCATAAGTAACCACTTCCCTGGTCACCGCATCGCTTACAATGCGGGGATCAGCAGTCATTATTCCCTCTACATCGGTGTAAATGTCAACATATTCGGCATTAAGAGCCACTCCCAGTGCGGCAGCGGTAGTATCGCTCCCTCCCCGACCAAGAGTGGTAATTTCACCTTCTTCACTGATTCCCTGAAAGCCGGCCACCACCACTATCTTACCCTCCCGGGCATGCTTTAAGACAGCCTCGGGTTTAACGCGAAGAATTCTTGCTTCAGTGAAATGGTTATCGGTAATGATGCCGGCCTGGGCACCGGTAAGAAAAATTGCCGGGTGTCCCATTTTCTCCAGGGTAGCTACCATTACCACTCCTGAAATAATTTCCCCACAGGACATTAATAAATCCAATTCCCGCAAACTAATATTGCGGTTCACCTGCTTTACCATATTGATCAGGGTATCCGTAGCATAGGGATCACCGTTACGCCCCATGGCAGATACAACCACTACCGGGATATAACCTTCTTCCTTCGCCGCCACCACCTTGGTAGCTACCATCTCCCGCCCTTGCGGTGTAGCTACAGAGGTACCGCCAAATTTCTGGACTAAAAACTTCATTTACTACCTATTGCCTCCCCGTAGACAGCGGTATTTAATTAATAATTCAGCAATCTGAACTGCATTGGTGGCTGCACCCTTGCGCAGCTGGTCAGCCACGACCCAGAGATTAAGCCCACGTTCCACGGAGTTATCCTCCCGGATACGACCCACAAACACTTCATCCCGCTGGGAACAGAAAAGTGGCATGGGATATTCTTTCCGGGCCGGATCATCCAGAACAACTATACCTGGAAAACTGGCCAGTACCTCTTTAGCTTTCCGGGCAGTTAATTTTTCCACAGTTTCAATATTGATGGATTCAGAATGGCTGCGGTAAACCGGAACCCGTACTGTAGTAGCCGTTATTGCCAGCTGGTCATCATGGAGAATCTTCCGGGTTTCTTTAACCATTTTCCATTCTTCTTTAGTATAGTCCATCTCTTGAAATACATCAATGTGGGGAATGAGGTTAAATGCTATCTGGTAGGGAAAAACTTTAGGCGGATAATCTTGACCGTCTAAAACAGCACGTGTCTGGGCAGTTAGCTCATCAATGGCCTCTTTTCCAGCACCTGAAACAGCCTGGTAAGTAGATACAACCACCCGCTTAATCCCCGCCACATCTTTAATTGCTTTTAAAGGAATCACCATAATAATGGTGGAACAATTCGGGTTAGCAATAATTCCCTGATGCCATTTCACATCTTCAGGATTAACTTCCGGTACCACCAGGGGAACTTTTGGATCAAGCCGGAAGTTACTGCTGTTATCAATAACCACGCAACCACGTTCCACAGCTGCCGGGCCAAACTCTTTACTGGCCGCTCCCCCGGCAAAAAGGGCAATATCCATCCCTTCAAAAGAATCAATACTGGTTTCCTGAACTGTATAGACCTTGCCCCGGAAAACCATTTGCTTTCCGGCTGAACGACTGGTTGCACAAAGTCTCAGTTCCCCGAGGGGAAAATTTCTTTCCTCCAGCACCTTTAAGATTTCCTGTCCCACCGCACCGGAAGCACCTACAACTACTACGTTATACAAAGAAAAAATCCTCCTCTCAAAATATTACTTTGTTTCTGGATGTAAATAGTTATGGAACCACTAAATGGCACGTCCATACTAAAATCAAAAAACCGGCCCGACAGATTCATGGTACGGGCCCGCCGTTACCTGGAAATTTCCTTAAATTTGCATCTCTCACCGGACCTGCGATACATTTACGAGTACGGGCTGTATTTGCTTTCCCTCCAGCGCTAAAAGAATCGTATCGATAATAAGATCCATCCTTGCTTTCAGGGAGTTGGGTTTCTCCACAGGATTATCCTGACCAAAGGGAACCAGATAAATATTCTTCGTATTTAACAGCAAACCCAGGTTTTTGGCATTCATACCCAGACCATCATTGGTCGATATAGCGAGTACAACCGGACGCTGGTTACGCAGGTGAGCTTTAATGGCCATTAACACTGGCCCATCGGTAATACCGTTAGCCAGCTTGGCCAGCGTATTTCCTGTACATGGCGCCACCACCAGCACATCAAGAAGCTTACCGGGCCCGATGGGTTCAGCGCCGGTAATACTGTTTATAGGCGCACGACCGGTTATTTTTTCCAACATATCTTTCCACTTTTGAGCCGGGCCGTACCTGGTATCAGTGCTATCTACCATTGTGCTGATGATGGGGTAAACAATAGCACCTTCCCTTACTATATTTTCCACCTCAACCATCACTTCGTCAAGCGTACAATGGGAACCGGTAACGGCAAATCCCACCCGGACATCCTTCAAACGCATGACTAGCACCTCCGCTGGAAAGCCATAAGCTAGAGGGCCAACTGTTCAGCCAGCAGCCGGGGGACAACCTTAGCCAGGATTTCACCTGCTGTTTGGGGTGCTACCCTGCCGGGCAATCCTGGAAGTAAAAGTGCAGTAATACCTAACCGCCTTGCTGCCTCAAAATCGGTACCACCCGGGGAAGATGCCAGATCCAGAATTAACGTACCGGGCCGTACCCGTACCAGGACCTGCTCATCCAGTACCAGAGCCGGAATGGTATTAAAAATAACATCCGCCTCCGCCACCACTTCCGGCAGTCCTGTTAAATCAGCTGTTACCAGCCCCATCTCATAAGCCCTGGCACGCTGGGCAGGGTTACGGGCCACCACCACGGTACGAGCTCCCAGGGCATGTAATATACGGGCCAGCGTAATTCCCGTCCGTCCAAAGCCCAGAACTACGGAATTACTCCCGTGAATGGTAATGGGCAATCTCTCCATGGCTACCTGAATAGCTCCTTCAGCCGAAGGAATGGAGTTTAAAATAGCCACTTCATCCATATCCATTAGTTCAATGAGGCGGAGATTTGCCCGGGCTACCATTTCCTTGAGCTTTGGCCTGGCCATACCTACCAGAACCGGCGAACCGGGAACCAGCAAGGTCAGGTGTTCTTCCAGTAAAATAAGTGGCTGTTCCAGGTATCTCGAATGAATACGACCCCCGTCATCAATCCCGGGCACAGGCAGAATTAAGGCGTCAGCACCAGCCAGGACCCGGGCGATTTCATGGCAGGAGATAATCCTCTCTCCTGCAACTGGCAGTCCCACTACTTTCAGGTTTGCCCCTGATGCCGCCAGCCGTTCAACCAGGATCTTCTCCCTGGCATCACCGCCAAGAACGGCTACTGTGACCCCGCTTAGATCTGGCTGCATGGCCGGCAAACCCTCCTTGGCCTTTATTTACCACCAATATATGAGGGCCAGAAAATGGAGGTGCTTGTCATAGTTTACTCAAAGAGGAGGTTCTCCAGGCCGTATACCACTCCTTCCAGATGCATCACCCGGCGAACAGCCAGCAATACACCGGGCATAAAGGATTCCCGGGAAATAGAATCATGTCTTATACTCAGGGTTTGTCCGAGGCCACCAAAAATTACCTCCTGATGGGCTACCAGCCCCGGCAGGCGTACACTGTGAATGCGGATACCACCATCATAAGAGCCGCCACGGGCACCAGGAATTTTTTCTACTTCCGTTGGTAAACCCTGCTGAAAATCTCCCCTGGCGGCAGCCACCAATTCAGCAGTTTTAATGGCCGTACCTGAAGGAGCATCCAGCTTCTGATCATGGTGCAATTCAATAATTTCTACATGGGGCAGGTACCTGGCTGCTTCAGCTGCAAATCGCATCATTAAAACTGCCCCGATAGCAAAATTAGGAGCAATTACACAACCCAGCTTGAGGCTTTCCGCAAGATTACGGATTTCTTCCAGTTCACCGCTGCTCATCCCGGTGGTTCCCACCACGGGACGTACGCCACTTTTAAGAGCTGTCTTAATATTCCCGGCTACCGCGTCGGGAGTGGTAAAATCAACCATAACATCGGGGCGGGCTTCGGCCAGTACTTTCTCCAGGTCCCCCTGCAGGGTTATTCCTATTTCTGGACCACCCCACAGGGGCCCCACATCCTGTCCTTCTCCCCGCACATCCACTGCTCCTACCAGAATCATATCATCAGTTTTATAGACAGCTTTTAAAACTTCACGACCCATCCGGCCATAAGCACCAGCTACTACAACCCTGATCAATTTTAAACCCGGTTTGTGTCCCCGCAAACGGTATTTTTTGCAGCCCCGTTGCGGTATAAACCAGTTTCCCCCTTCCTGTCATTTGTTAAAATTTAAACCACATAACCTGGATTATGTCAAGATAAAACAAAAAAAGTACCAAGCCAGGTAAATTATAATGTAACATTATTAAAATTATAAAGTATACCGTCTTAAGCTAAGATGGGCCTGGTCAAGATCAACAATAATAACTTCACTGCCAATTTTGCGCACAGATTCCCAGGGAATTACCAGGCTCTGCCGGTCCAACCAGAAACCCAGGGGATTTCCCCGGCGGGGCAGAATTATGGACTGTACCTGCCCGGTCTCAATATCAATGGTCAAATCACTTTCCCCTACCACTCCCAGACGGGCGCCATCATAAATATTTACTATTTCCTTGCCGGCCAGCTCTGTTAACCTCACCATATCCCCCCCTGTTAGAACCTGCGTCTTAGCTGGAAAATCCTTAGGAAGAAAGGCTGCACAACGGCCAGGGCAATGGACAGCGCTGCCAGGGGCTCCACCTGAATTTTCCCCAGATAAACCCGCTCGGGCAATTCATAGCCAAGGAAGGTAAACAATAACACCAGGGAAAGGTAGATCCCGCCCGCCGTTCCCACAAGCCCTGTCAGAGCCTGGGATAGGGGGGATGGTGTGCTCAACTCGGATACATCCCACGCTTTACTCCTTAAAACCGCCAGACGCATCCTTTCCCGAATGGAAAGGATAATCAGGACAACCAGGAGAAGCGTGAACGACATTATTAACATCTTGACCCCACCCCCGCTAGCATTATATGGGAGTGGGACATGTTTTAGAACGCCATTTAAAAACCTGAAAGCTTTAACAACAAGAATTACTTCCCAAAAAAGATTTCAAGGTGCCACCATCATCCCACGGACCTACCGTGGCAATGGCAAAGGACTCAGGATTGAGCATTTCACGTGCCAGTTCCCGGACATCTTCCAGGCTAACTTTTTTCACCTTCTCGGCCACCTCTTCCGGAGGTAATACTTTGCCCAGGTAAAGCTGGGATTTGGCCAGCCTGCTCATCCGGGTGCTTACACTTTCCAGGCTCAACCACAGATTTCCGATAATCTGCTCCTTAGCACGCCGCAACTCCTCACTTTTAACCCCGTTTTGCTGGATATCCCTGATTTCTTTAAAAATAAGCTCCATAACCCCGGGCAAGTTTTCCTTACTTAACCCGGCATAAATACAAAATAGCCCTGCATCGTGATAGGAGCTGTGATAGGAATAAATGGAATATACCAGCCCCCGCTGCTCCCTGATCTCCTGAAACAGACGGGAACTAATACCCCCGCCCAGGATGGTATTAATTACCTGAAACACGTAAACCTTTTCGTGATCCAGGGGTAACCCGGGTGCACCCACACATAGATGAACCTGCTCCGTCTCTTTGGGCCGGCAGGTAACCATCCGCCGGGGAACCGGACGTATTAACCTGCGCGTAACCGGTTCTCCATTCAGCGGCTCAAAAATAGGACGCAGCTTTTCTATTACCCGTTCGTGAACAATATTTCCTGCCACGGCCACAACTATATTCTGCGGGCGATAATGGTGGCGATAGTAGTCCAGGATTTCCTCCCGGGATATCCGGCTGATTACCTCCGCATTACCTATAATTGGCCTGCCCAGTTCATGACCCTGCCAGATAGTGGTGGCAAAGACGTCATGAACCAGTTCATCCGGTGCATCCTCATACATCTTTATTTCTTCCAGGATCACATTGCGCTCCCGTTCGATATCCCCGGAATCAAACCTGGAGTGAAACAACATATCCTGCAAAATATCAAGGGCCAGGTCAAAATGCTCATCCAGAACCCGGGCATAATAACAGGTATATTCCTTGGTGGTAAAAGCATTTAACTGCCCACCAACGGCATCCAGTGCCTCTGCAATATCCCGGGCGGTTCGGCTTTCCGTACCCTTGAACATGAGGTGTTCAATGAAATGGGAAACACCTGCTATGTCCGGGCTCTCGTCCCGCGAACCCGCCTTTACCCATATACCCAGAACTACTGAACGCACGTGGGGAATATCCTCGGTAAGTATGGTAACCCCATTTTTCAGCCTGACGGTTTGAAACAACCAGCCGCACCTCCGATTCAGTCTGAGCCAGACTCACCCAAATAACAGGTTACTTTTCGCCACCGCCCACAAAAAATCCTCTAAAGTTCGCTTGAAAGCAGGTAAACCGGCAGGACATTTTTCTTAAACTCATACTGGCCTGAAGCGGGCACTTACTCTCTTCCACCATAACCTGCAGGCCGGCAGCCTGTGAACTGAACTTCCGGTTAACAGGCGGGCCCTGGCAACCGGTTGGCCTTCCACCCAGATATCAACAGTACCTGCAGGCCAGTCCCTGAAGACCGGCGCATTCACTGCAGAGGGTACATGAAATTGTTTTTTCACATCAGGCGAACGATGCACCGGCACAGCTACTGCCAGGGTGCGATCACTGACCAGTGGTACTGTCAAAACAGTACCCTCGTTTACTGGCAGTTTATAACAGGGTTCTCCTCTTTTCGTTACAACCAGTGTTTTAAAACAGGAGAATCCGTAATCCAGAAGCGCCATGGTGTCACCATAGCGATCATCGCTGTGCAAAACCACGCTGATTAATTGCCTCCCCCCCCGGCTGGCCGATGCAACCAGGCACATTCCCGCCTCACTGGTAGTGCCGGTCTTAACCCCATCCGCTCCCTGGTAGCTCCACAGGAGACGATTGGTATTATGAAGATGATACTCTCCCCAGGGAGGATTTACAAAACCATAATAACGGGTGGATACCAGTGCCCTGAAAGTGGGGTTCCGCAGAGCGTATCTGGCCAGAAGGGCCAAGTCATACGCCGAGGACACATGACCCTGAGCTGGTAAACCATGGGGATTGCAAAAATGGCTCTGGCGGGCACCCAGTTCCCGGGCTTTTTGGTTCATCAGAAAAACAAAATTTCTTTCACTGCCCGCTATATGTTCGGCTATGGCCACACAGGCATCATTTCCTGAACGCAGGAGAGCGCCGTACAAAAGTTGCTCCAGGGTAAGACGCTGGCCGGGGAACAGGTGCATGCTGCTCTCCCCTACCGCCGCCGCCCGGGAACTCACCGTCACCACTTCATTCAACCGGCCACCTTCAATGGCCAGCAGAGCAGTAAGAATTTTGGTGGTGCTGGCTGGTGGCCGTGCTTGATGGGCGTTTTTAGCAAAGAGAACCTGCCCGGTGGAAGCTTCCATCAACACCGCTGCCTCGGCAGTTATTCTGGGCTCCTGTCCTCCAAAAGAAGAAACGGGCAATTCCCCTAAGTTTAAAAATACCGGTAGAGCAGGCTGCATACAGGGCCCTGATGCACCCGCAGCCAGTGCAGGGGGCAGGCCGGCCCCCAGAACCATATATCCCAGGAAAAGAGAAAAAATCAACCGGGAAAGCACTGCTGTTCACCTCTTAATTACTATAGACATATCCAGACTCTAAGCTTCCCGGTTTGAGGGCAGTTTATGATGTTTTATAATGCGGTTTATAATCAGCCGTACTAAGGTTTGCTTTCCAGGTGATTTAGAAGTTGTGAAACGGTCACCAGCCTGTAGCCGCGGGATTTTAATTCCTTAATTATAACCGGCAGGGCTTCAACGGTCGGAGCTGTAGGATGCATCAGTATAATGGCACCATTATGAACTTTACCCAGAACCCGTTCAATGATTACCCGGGCTTCAGGGCGCTGCCAGTCCACGGTATCCACACTCCATAATATGGTCCGGTACCCCGCTTCAGAAGCAGCCTGGAGTACAGGTTGCCCGTGTTCACCATAAGGAGGGGCAAACAGCCGCGGGCGCTCCCCCGTTATTTTCACCAGTATTTCTTCTGCCCGCCTGATGTCCTGTAAATTATCGCTTACGGAAAGCTGGTCCGGGTGAGGATGGGCATAGCCATGGCTGCCAATTTCATGCCCTTTCTTATAAATTGTCCGGGTAAGTGCTGGAAATTGTTCCGCCCATTGTCCACCAATAAAAAAGGTGGCCTTTACCCTTTCCTTTTCCAGTATACTCAGCATTTGCGGCAGGTACTCTTCTCCCCAAAATACATTTACGGTTAGGGCAACCTCCTTTTCCCTGCCACTGCCCTGGTAGATAGGTAGTGATGCTGCCGGTAATGCCTGCAGGGACTGGTTATACCAGTACCCCCAGGCCAGAAGTGAAAAGCTAAGTACTGCCAGCCAGAAACCTCTCCATAATCGCTGCCGGCTAAAGTAATACACACGCATACCTGCCACCCTTTCCCATTTCATCACCACATTTGTATGCAGGGAAAAGATGCGGTATTGCCACTTTTTTTCTCCAAAATTCTCGGAAGGTGACAGGTATGTCTCTCAAAATAATTAAACCCCTCCACGAAAACTCATGGTAGGGGGGGTAAAAAACCGGGTTAATGACGGCCCTGACGGCCCTTGCTGCGCCGGTGGTGAGGAGTTGATTCCTTAGGTTCCGGTGGCAGGGCCTCCTTACGGGATAGTTTCAGGCGTCCCTGATTATCGAACCCGATGGCTTTCACCACAATGGTATCTCCCTCCTTCACCACATCTTCCACCCGGTTAACCCTGTGGTGAGCCAGATGGGAAATGTGCACCAGGCCTTCCTTCCCCGGCATACCAAAGACACCGGGCACCACTTCTACAAAAGCACCAAAGTCGGTAACCCTGGTTACCCTGCCGGTATAAATTTCGCCCACAACCACATCTTTGGTGATATTTTCAATAATCTCCAGGGCTCGCCTGGCTGCTGCGGGATCTACGGCTGCAATATATACCCGGCCGTCATCTTCAATATCAATCTCCACACCTGTTTCATCGATTATTTTTTTGATCACCTTGCCGCCCGGACCAATGACTTCACGAATTTTATCGGGGTCAATAACAGTATGAATGATCCGGGGCGCGTAAGGTGATAATTCCGGGCGGGGTGCGGGAATAACCTCGAGGATCTTATTTAAAATATAGAGCCGTCCCTCCCGGGCCTGAGCCAGGGCTTTACCCAGAATTTCCGTATCAATACCGGGGATTTTAATGTCCATTTGCAGGGCTGTAATCCCCTTGGCCGTACCGGCTACTTTAAAGTCCATATCTCCCAGATGGTCTTCAATACCCTGAATATCGGTAAGGATGGCCACCTTATCTTCCTCTTTAATCAATCCCATAGCCACGCCAGCCACCGGAGCCTTAATTGGAATACCCGCATCCATTAAGGCCACGCAACTACCGCATACACTTCCCATGGATGTGGAACCATTAGAGGAAAGAACTTCAGAAACCAGACGAATGGTATAAGGGAAAGTATCTTCTCCGGGAATCACCGGCTCCAGTGCCCGTTCTGCTAAAGCTCCGTGCCCGATCTCCCGTCGCCCGGGGGAACGCATGGGCCTGGTTTCCCCGGTGCTATAGGGGGGGAAGTTATAATGGTGCATAAACCGCTTGGTTTCCTCTATGCCCAGATCGTCCAGTATTTGTTCATCGGAAATAGGACCCAGGGTAACCACTGAAAGCACCTGAGTCTGACCCCGTGTAAAGAGCCCTGAACCGTGGGTACGGGGCAAAATCCCGGCCTCCACACTTATAGGCCGGATTTCATTTAAAGCTCTACCGTCTATGCGCACTCCTTCCTCCACCACGAAGCGGCGCATAATTTTTTTCTCCACTGCCTCAATGACCGCCAGTATGGATTGTTCCTGTTCAGGGAATGTTTCCCGGAAAGACTCCAGCAGTTTATTCTTAACTTCTTCCAGAAAGGCATCCCGGGTTTGCTTGTCCATCCGCTGTTCTATACATTGCCTTATGGCGGCGGTCATTTCCTCTGTAGCCGGGCCGCTTACCGCCTCCTCCACCTGAGGGTCTACCTCGGCGAGAACAGGAGTGACCTTTTCTTTTGCCAGCCCGAGGGCCAGGGCTTCTTCCCGGAATTCCTCAATAAACTTGACGATTTCTTTTACTTTTTCATGACCAAAGGCAATGCCCCCCAGGACCTGGTCTTCAGGCACTTCTTTAGCACCCGCTTCAACCATCATCACAGCGTCACGGGTTCCAGCTACCACCAGGTGCATCAAACTTTTTTCTGCCTGAGTAAGAGTGGGGTTGATAACATACTCCCCTTCCACCAGTCCCACTATTACACCGCCAATGGGGCCTTGAAAAGGAATCTCACTGATATGCAGGGCTGCAGATGCTCCAATCATGGCAGCTATTTCGGGAGCATTATCCTGATCTACCGACAGAATAGTAGCTACTACCTGTACCTCATTACGACATCCTTTGGGGAAAAGAGGCCGTATGGGCCGGTCGATTAAACGCCCGGAAAGAATTGCCTTTTCACTGGGACGACCTTCACGTTTGATGAACCCGCCGGGTATTTTACCCACAGCATATAGCCTTTCCTCGTAATCAACAGTCAGGGGAAAGAAATCAATTCCTTCCCTCACCGTTTTGGACATTGTGGCAGTAACCAGCACTACTGTATCACCGTAACGCACCAGGACAGCTCCGCCAGCCTGCCCGGCCACCCGGCCTGTTTCCAATTTCAATATACGGCCACCAATTTCACATTCTTTAATCAAAATAGGTTTCGCTGACATGTAAAGCTACCTGACCTCCTGTTACATACCTGCCTAAATTTTCATAACTGGTAGTTATTCTACATAATAAATATTATTTCCTGCTGATAAAGCAAAAAATACTGGTTATCACCCGGGCGTATTTAAAAAGGCGGGTTAACACTCCCGCCCTTCTTATTTTCGCAAACCCAATTTTTCAATCAGTGCCCGGTAGCGGTCAAAATTCCTGCTTTTCAGATAGTTAAGCAATGCCCGCCTCTGACCCACCATTTTTAACAGGCCCCGCCGGGAATGATGATCCTTTTTATGCACCCGCAGGTGCTCCGTCAGGCTGTTAATCCTTTCGGTCAGAATGGCGATTTGCACCTCGGGAGAACCCGTATCGGTTTCGTGCAGCCTGTGTTCGGCTATAAGGGCCTGCTTCCTCTCAGGAGTCAGTGCCACCGAGAACTCACCTCCTTCTAACCATAATCGCTGCTGGCCAAGCTAACCGCCGGAGAAACGAGTTCCCTAGCCAACAGTTCACGGGAAACTACTTCCCGATTATGGTAATTACCAGGCGTCCGCCCGGTATATCTTTGGCCACAATATCAAAAATTCGACCAGAACGCGCTATAAAACCGCGAAAACGGGTTGCCGTAGGAATACGTCCGGGAATATTGCTGGCAGCCACTGTAATATCGGCGATGGTAATACCTTCCTGGCGCAAATCTTTGAGCCGCTTTTTAGCATGCTCGGTAATAATAACACGCATGGCTCTATATTAAAAAATATCACAGGGTTCCGGACTGGCAAATCAAATTTTCCTCTTCCTGGGCAACAAAAGCATACAACGCATCTACAAAGGCCGCAAGGGCATAATTTTCAACTTCTGATTGGCGGTAAATCTGCTCCAGTTCCTTTTTGAGTTCCTGGAACTCTTCACTCAAGCAAATCAGAGCTATATGATTGAGCCACCTTTTAATCTCCTCATCCTGGAAACCCGGTCTGGGAATCCCCATTGAAAAAGTCACCCTTCCCCATATCCGGGAAGCTTAATGGCTTCATTTTAGCATATTTCCATTGAGAAGTAAACTCTACTTGTATTTATATGTTCTCTGTTCTCCGCTGTATTCCATCCTGGCTTGAAGAATATCTTTTTGAATCTGCGCAATTAGTTCTGCTGCCGAGGCAAAACGCCTTTCTTCCCGCAGGCGCCGCCTGAAACGCACAAGGATCTGGCGCCCGTATAAGTCACCATGAAAATCAAGTAAATGCACTTCGATATTGGGGCGGAGGTTTCTGGTATTGAAGGTGGGTTTTGTACCTATATTGGCAACTCCAATATAATAATCACCATCCACCTCCACCTCCACCGAATATACACCATGGGCCGGTATTAAAATTCCTTCCTCCGGGTTTATGTTAGCCGTGGGGAAACCCAGTTTTGCCCCCCGCCGGTCACCGGTAACTACCCGGCCTTCCACAAAGGGGTAATAACCCATAAAGCGGGCAGCCTCTGCAACTTCCCCGCACAGCAACAGGCTGCGAATAAGGGTGCTGCTCACCACCTGGCCGTCCACGGTAACCGGGGGCATTACATGTACCTCAAAGCCGTATCTACGGCCATACTCCTTTAACAGTTCCGGATTGCCCTCTCCCCGATAACCAAATGTATAGTTATAACCAACAAACACAGCTTTAACACCCAGCCCCCGGAACAGCACTTCTTCGACAAACTCCCGGGGACTGATCCGGGCAAATTCGACAGTAAATGGAACACGCAGCAGAACCTCCACTCCCAGCCGGCACATAATTCTTTCCTTTGCCCGGGGAGTAAGCAACAACAGGGGAGCATGTTCCGGGTCCAGCACAGCCAGGGGATGGGGATGAAAGGTAAAAACTGCCGGCGTAGCTTTCCTTTCACGAGCTGTAGCCACCATTGTAGAAATCAGCTGCCGGTGCCCCAGGTGCACTCCATCAAAGTTCCCCAGGCCGACCATCAAACTGGCGTAACGTTCCTTTATTCCTTCCCATGTTTCGTATACTTTCACGACCATCATCCCCCTGGCAAGAACAGCAGAATTCTATTCTCAAATTAAGCAAGTATTCTCACGGGCTTAAATTGATAATAACCAGGCCGTTTGGAATCGGCAACGGTCCTGGCCACAGCCAGTACGGCCCTGTCAGTGCACAGCCGAACCAGCTGACCTTCCTGCAAAAATTCCGGCGCCGTAGCCACTCCCGGCCAGTACAAAGGGCTGCCTGATTTGATGCTGTTTACTGCTCCCGGCCGGACATAGATGGCGGGAAAATGCTCCAGCGCCTGCTCCAGCCTGACCAATTTACCGGAAAGCCTGCCCTCCCGGAAGAGTTCCTCCACCTCTTCCAGGGTAAGCGCTTCTTCCAGGGAAAATATACCTGCTCTGGTGCGTAAGAGAAAGCTCATGGAGGCACCACACCCCAGCAAGTGGCCTATATCGGCGCATAAGGTACGTATATACGTCCCCGCAGAGCAGGCCACGTCTACCAGAGCCCGGGGGTGGGGCGTGCCTGTCCCATATAATTGCACCAGGCGCAATGAGTAAATGCTCACCTGCCTGGGCTCCCGGTGCACCTCTATTCCCTGTCTGGCCAGCTCGTAAAGCCTTTTCCCCCGGTAACGAACAGCTGAAGTCATAGGGGGAACCTGAGCAATTTCGCCCACAAAAGCCCTTAAAACTTCTTCCAGAGCCTCGCTGGTTAGTGAAGAGGCACTATTCCGGGAAATTACTTCCCCAAAAGTATCTCCCGTGGAGGTAGCCAGCCCGAATATAATTTCTACCCGGTATTCTTTATCGTTGGGTAGAAACTGGATTACCCTGGTGGCCCGCCCCAGGCATACCGGTAATACTCCCGCTGCTCCGGGATCCAGAGTTCCGGTATGACCCGTTTTAATGCCGCCCAGCAAGCGCCGGATAAAATCCACCACATCATGGGAGGTCATCCCGGGCGGCTTTAAAATGTTCAGAATCCCATCCATTATTAATCCCCCTGCATGACCTCCAGTACGGCCCTTACCACCATTTTAATAACCGCTTCCCCTTCCCCCCTGACTACCGCTCCGGCAGCCCGGAGATGTCCTCCGCCATTAAACCTGGAAGCCACCTGCTGCACATCCACCTGACCCCGTGAGCGAAAACCTACTTTCCAGCAGCCGGATTCGATTTCCCTGAACAGCAGGGCCACCTCCACCCCGCGCAGGGAGCGTACATAGTCAATAAGCCCATTGGTATGTTCTTCCCGCGCGCCCAAACTATCCAGGGTCTCGCGGGTGACGCTCATCCAGCCTACCCGTCCACAGGGGGTAAAATCCAGGGTCTGCAGGGCTGCCTGGAGAACCCGCAGGTGTAATAATGATTTCTGCTCAAAAAGCAGTACGTTTAGCCGGGCGGCGTCAACTCCTTCTTCCATCAACCTGGCCACCCGGCGGTGGGTAAGGGGAGTGGTATTCTGGTAGCGAAAGGATCCGGTATCGGTAACAATGGCCGTATACAGGCAGCTGGCTATATCTACCCGGGATGATACATGCAGCAGATCCAGTAGATCCTGAATAATTTCCCCGGTTGCCGCGGCTTTCGGGTCTACATATATAAAGTGACCAAAGTCATGATTGCCCACATGATGGTCAATAACACAGACCACCAGATCACGAACAAGCAATTCCTTTAACGGCCCCAGCCGGTCGGGAACAGAGCTATCCAGAACCACAAAGGTATCATAAGTTCCTTTTAGGGCCTCTTCCCCAATCAAAAAGCGATCCGCCCCGGGTAAAAACTGATACAATTCAGGCAGGGGATCGGGGCTGGCAAGGGTTACCTGCTTACCCAGTTCCATAAGACCGAGGCCCAGGGCCGCCACTGAACCCAGGCAGTCCCCGTCAGGCATGACATGCCCGCTCAAAATAACCTGCCTGGCTTTTTGAAGGCATTCCGCTATCTTATCCAGGCCAGTCATTACCCGCGGCACCCCGTTCTTTCACGTCTTTTAACAATTCCATCACCCGAATACCCCGCTGAATCGAGGGATCGAGCTTGAAAGATATCTCCGGAGCATGCCTCAAGCGGATCCGCCGGGCCAGTTCACTGCGCACGTAACCACGGGCGCGATTCAAGGCTTCCAGGGAGGCCCTGGCCTCCTCCTCTGAACCCAGGACACTGAAAAAAATCTTGGTATAGCGCAGGTCAGTGGAAACCTCAACCCCGGTAATAGTGACAAAACCAATACGGGGATCTTTAAGTTCATCCCGCACCATATCAGACACTTCTTTTTTAATGATCTCGGCTAAACGTTCCGGACGATAGGACATGGTCCGCACCTCCACTTTTACCTGCACAGGGGCTAGGCCAGTTCTCTTTTCACTGCCTCCATGGTAAAGGCCTCGATTATATCACCCTCTTTGATTTCATTGTACTTTTCAATAGCCAGACCGCATTCGTACCCCTGCATTACCTCCCGGACATCATCCTTAAAGCGTTTTAACGACTCCAGCCGGCCTTCATAAACAACCACGCCATCCCTGATAACCCTGATGCCAGCATCACGGGTAATTTTACCGTCGGTGACATAACAGCCAGCAATGGTGCCCACCTTGGAAATCTTAAAGGTTTTTCTTACTTCCGCCCGGCCCAGAATCACTTCACGGTACTCAGGCTCCAGCAACCCGCTCATAGCCTTCTTAACATCTTCTATGGCATCATAAATAACCCGGTAGAGCCGGATGTCCACCTTTTCCTTTTCTCCTACGCGGCGGGCATTAACATCGGGACGCACATTAAAACCGATGATAATAGCGTTGGACGCAGAAGCAAGCATGATATCCGACTCATTAATTGCCCCGACTCCCTGATGGATGATATTTACCTTTACTTCATCCGTGGATAACCGCTCCAGGGCCTGCTTTAGAGCCTCGGCTGAACCCTGCACGTCAGCTTTAATGATCACGCGCAACTCTTTGATTTGCCCTTCCTGAATCTGGTTAAAGAGATCTTCGAGGGATACCCGGGGCATGGCCGCTCTAAACTCTTCTTCACGCTTGCGGCTGGCCCGTTTTTCTGCTATCTGGCGAGCCGTTTTTTCATCGGGTACAACAAAAAACTGATCACCGGCATAGGGCACTTCCGAAAAACCAAGAACCTCAACCGGCATGGAAGGGGTAGCTTTTTTAACCCGCCGCCCCTTATAATCCATCATGGCCCGTACCCGGGCCCAGGTGGTACCTGCCACCAGATTGTCACCCACGGAAAGGGTACCATTTTGCACCAGTACCGTGGCCACCGGCCCGCGTCCCTTATCCAGCTCTGCCTCAATAACCGTTCCCCGGGCAGGGCGGTTGGGGTTGGCCTTCAGCTCCAGCATTTCTGCCACCAGCAAGATCATTTCCAGCAGATCCTCGAGACCCTGGCGGGTCTTGGCGCTAACGGGAACCATGATCGTATCCCCGCCCCACTCTTCAGCCACCAGGCCGTATTCCGTGAGCTGCTGTTTAACCCTTTCCGGGTTGGCGTCCGGCCGGTCGATTTTGTTAATGGCCACGATGATGGGTACGCCGGCAGCCTTGGCATGGTTGATAGCCTCCACGGTCTGGGGCATAACCCCGTCATCAGCTGCCACCACCAGTATAGCGATATCCGTAACCTTGGCTCCCCGGGCGCGCATGGCAGTAAAAGCTTCATGCCCGGGTGTATCAAGAAAGGTGATCTTTTTGTTATTATGCTCCACCTGGTAAGCACCAATATGCTGGGTAATCCCGCCAGCCTCCGTTGCCGTAACGTTGGTTTCACGAATTGCATCCAGCAGAGAAGTTTTTCCGTGGTCCACGTGTCCCATAACCGTAACCACGCATGGACGCGGTTGTAAATCGGCGGGATCATCTTCTGGCTCCTGCATATAGAGGGTCTCTACATCCTGTTCCACTTTGACTTCTACTTCAAAACCGAACTCCTGGGCAACAATGGTTGCTGTATCGGCATCAATTTCCTGGTTGATGGTCGCCATTACACCCAGCATCATCAACTTCTTAATTACCTCAGCCGGGCTCTTTTTCATTTTTTCGGCCAGTTCTTTTACCGTAATGAATTCACCAATAACAATGGGCTTTTTCTCCACTGCAGGTTTGGTTTCCGGCTCTTCGGATGCTGCCTTCTTTTTCTGGCTGGCCAGAGGCCGCAGTTTACGGTCAGCCAGCGTTTCATTTAACAGCTCTTTTCTATCGCGCACCCGGGCCGTGTGCTCTCTATCCTGCTTCTTTTCCCCTCTGGTCTTATCGGAACGAACCTTTTCGCTAACGGCCTTAACTTCCTGCGGAACTTTGGGTACTTTTAGATGTTCTGGCCTTGTTTTAGCCGGCTGGCGACTGGATATTTCTGCCGGAGCAGGGCTAACCTGGGCCTTTCTCTCGTTGGGTGTCCTGCGGGTTGCAGGCGGCTGTCCCTTATTAACCGTCTGTTGAGCCTGCTGCTGGGCCTGCACCCTTGGTAACTGGGGCGGCTCCACCTTTAACGGTCGCTCCTGAAAGCGCCGATCCGGAGGACGGGCTGGCACCCGGTCAACCAACCCCGGGCCACGATCATAACGCCGGCTATCATGCTGATGGCGCGGGCGTTCCGGAGAACGCTTTTTCTGGTTATTATTGTTTTTGACCTCTCTGGGTTTATCTGTTTTGACCTGCGCCTGGGGTGCGGTTACTCTGGCTTGAGACGGAGATGCTTTTTCGTTTGTATCTTTCAACTCCGCCATTACCCGTTCTACTTCTTCATCCTGCAGGGTGGAAAGAGGCGACTTTACTGAAATACCCATATCACCAAGTTTTTGAATTAATTCCTTGCTTTCCAGGTCCAGTTCCTTGGCCAATTCATGTACCCTTTTTTTAACCATGCAAACACCTCCAGATTGGGTGGCTGGTGGTTAGTCATCAGTCGTTAGTTGTAGCTGTTAGCTGCCACCAACCACCAACAACCAACAACCAACGACTAGCCACTATCTCTCCTTTCCAAATGTTGTAAAATACCCCGGGAAAAATTTTCATCAGTAATGGCCATAACGGCACAGGTAGCGCGATTCATGATGCGTCCCAGCTCTTCCTTCAGATTCCAGATGATTACAGGAACCCCCATGGAACGGGCCAAAAACAAAAAGTTTTTCCTGGTACGCATGGAAGCATTTGTAGCCAGGAGTACCAGCCTTGCGCTACCCCGCCGGATAGCCCATCGCACAGCCCTATCTCCCCCAACGATGCACCCTGCACGCCGGGCCAGATAAAGCATCTGTTCTGCTCCCCTGTCCAGCATCATTTTTGCAATCCCTCAACCAGGGACTGGATGATTTCCGGAGCCACAGAGCGTTGCAGGGCCTTCTCCAGTCTCTTACCTTTTATGGCTTTCTGTAAGCACTCTAACCTGGGGCAAAGGTAAGCTCCGCGTCCGGAACGCTTGCCCGTGGGATCAATTTCAATGGTATCCTGGGGTGTACGTACAACCCGGATCAACTCCTTTTTGGGCTTCATTTCCTGGCAACCCACACACATACGCAGAGGTACCTTTTTTACCCTGGGCAAACGGATCACCTTCCTTCTGCCCGGAATTTACAATGCGCTGTCATCACCATAGTACTCCCTGTATTCCTGGGCATATATCTCCTGCATCTGGGATTCGCTTTTTATATCTATCTTCCATCCAGTGAGTTTGGCTGCCAGGCGGGCATTTTGACCCTCTCTTCCAATGGCCAGGGACAGCTGGTAATCCGGCACAATCACCCGGGCGATTTTTTCTTCTTCCCAGATCTCTACCGCTATTACCTTGGCCGGGCTCAATGCTGCGGCCACAAACTTGGAAGGATCGGGGTTCCACTTAATTACATCAATTTTTTCCCCGTTTAACTCATTGACAATAGCCTGGATGCGTGCCCCCTTCGGTCCCACGCACGCACCAACGGGATCAAGTTTTTCTTCCCTGGAATAAACGGCAATTTTGGACCGGTAACCTGCTTCCCGGGCAATGGCCTTCAATTCCACCAAACCTTCCTGGAACTCGGGTATTTCCAGTTCGAGAAGCCTTTTTAAAAGGCCCGGGTGAGTACGGGAAACCAGTATCTGCGGACCCTTGGTGGTCTTGCGCACTTCCATTACATAGGTTTTAATCCTGTTGCCGGGGCGATATACTTCCCCGGGCATCTGTTCTGGAGGAGTCAAAATCGCTTCCGTCCGGCCCAGACTAATGTAAACGTTCCTCTGCTCCACGCGCTGGATAATACCTGTAACGATATCACCTTCCCGGCTGGCAAATTCCTCATAAACTATATTACGTTCGGCTTCCCGGATACGCTGGACCACCACTTGTTTAGCCGTCTGGGCAGCGATTCTTCCGAAGTTTCTCGGAGTGACCTCACTTTCAATGACATCCCCCACCTGGTAGCGCGGGTCGATCTTCCGGGCCTCCTCAAGGGAAATTTCCAGCCGCGGATCCGTTACTTCCTCTACCACCGTACGCTGAGAGTATACTTTGAAGTCACCGGTCTGGCGATCAATAACCACCCGGGCATTTTGCAGGGAGCCGAAATTGCGCCGGTAAGCGGAAAGCAGGGCCGCCTCAAGGGCCTCAAAAAGGATTTCAGCTGAAATACCTTTTTCTTTTTCCAGTTCTTTAACAGCTGCTAAAATCTCGGTATTCATTTTTCGCCTGCCTCCTAGAGCCAGCTTGCCTTCAACCTTGCTGTTGCCACTTCTGAAAAGGGGATGCGCCGTTCCTGCCCATCATCCAGGGTAAGCACTACCATCTGGTTTTGTAAGCCCTCCAGGCGACCGGTAAATTTTCGCTGCCCATCCTGTGGAGTAAAGGTAGTAAGCTGAACCCTGCACCCTGAGAAGCGTTCAAAATCGGCAGGCTTCTTCAAAGGCCGTTCGATGCCGGGGGAAGACACTTCTAGATGATAGGAATGGGGTATGGGATCAACTTCGTCTAAGATGGGATCCAGGGCCTCTGATACCGCCTGGCAGTCATCAAGAGTTACTCCTCCGGGCTTATCAATAAAAATGCGCAGGTACCAGCGTCTTCCCTCCTTCACATATTCCACATCCACCAGCTCCAACCCCAGGCTGTTTACCAGGGGGGTAGCCAGCTCCTCCACCGTCGCCACGACCTTATTTTTAGTCACGGCCGCATCCTCCCTCTTAAATCTTTAAAGAATCATATACTGGCGTTTTACCTGCTGTACCTGTATTATAAGACGAAAGAGTGGGTATTACCCACTCCTGTTCCTGACAAAAGGCAGCTGACATAAACCAAATGATAGTATACCACATAAAGCGGTTACTGGCAAGGTCTTTAATTGTGCCGGTGTTCGACCCGGTATACACCGGGCAAGGAGGCCAGCTTGTTTAAAATTAATACACGGTTCACATGGGGGCGAAACTGAACGGTAATTTTTAACAGGTGGCGCTCTCCATCACCCATCTTTTCCACTTCAATATTTTTAACTATCAAACCAAATTCCCCGAGCAGGGTTCCTACCCTCTGAATGTCTTCCGGAGCACTGGCCACCACCAGATTTAATACATCTTCCTGCTGTCTTTTACGTACGTAATCTTCTATTGCCCCCAGGATAACCAGGGCAAACAGAACCAGAACGGTACCCAGAGTGGCCGCCAGGTAAAACCCTCCCCCCGCTGCCAGACCCACGCAGGCCACCACCCACAAACTGGCAGCAGTGGTAAGGCCGCGTACCAGGGGGCCTTCCCTTAAAATGGCTCCCGCACCAAGAAAACCAATTCCACTAACCACCTGGGCCGCCACCCGGGCTGCATCACCCCTGAACTGGTAATGGAGGCCCTCCGAAACAACCATAGCCAGGGCCGCACCCACACAGACCAGAATATGGGTGCGAAAACCCGCTGAATAGGTACGGATGGAAACGTAAAGCCTTTCCCGTTCCAGGCCGATCATCCCACCCAGAACCACTGCCAGCACCAACCGCAGGATAATCTCCTTCTCCGTTAACACTAATATCCCCCCGCCGCTATTCCCGCGCTGCAGCCGGTATTTCCTGCTCTAAAATCCTACTCATCAGTTCCACAGCCTCCCGCGCCGCACAAGGTTTACCCAAACGGGCAGCCGCTGAAGACATGGCCTGAAGGCGTCGGGTATCTGACAGGCAGGACTGGATCTGCGGGGCTACGTCCTGAACCCTGTCTACTTTTACCGCAACACCAGCCTGACATAAAAATTCCGTATTACGTTCCTCTTGACCGGGCAGGGGATCCACAATACATATGGGCAAGCCTTTGGCCAGGGCTTCCGCACAGCTCAGCCCGCCTGCCTTACCCACCATGATATGAGCTACGGACATAAGCTCGTGAATATTATCGACGAACCCAAAAATTCTGGTGGGGTAACAGCAGGATCTGGCCACCTGCATCAGTCGCTTCCGAAGCTGCTCATTATGCCCGGCAACCACCAGCAGCTGGCAGGGCATGGAACCGTTACCCAGGTATTGCACCACCTCGGCCAGTGGACCCAACCCCAGGCCGCCTCCCATAACCAGTACGGTAGGTAGAAAAGGGTTCAGCTCAAGTTTCTTTTGAATACTCAAGCGATCCACCGGCCGGGCAAATGCAGGATCTATAGGAATTCCTGTGGCAAACACTTTCTCCAGGGGAAAGCCAAACTCGGCCACCGGGCCTTTTAAGTCTTCACAGGCTACCAGATAAGCATCCACCCCGGGGAAAATCCAGAAGGAATGGATGGTAAAATCAGTAATGGTGGCCACCACCGGTACACGTAAAAGGCCCTGGCTTTTCAACCGGTCAAGAATACCTACCGGGAAAGGATGGGTACAGACAACCAGCTGGGGGCGGGCCTGATTTAAAAATTTAACCAGCTTGGGGGCGGTCAATTTGTTTAAGATACGGTTGAATTCCTGTTTGGCAAATACCGAAAAGGGCTGACTTTTTTCCGCCCGGCGGTACAGGTAGCCGTAAACCACCGGTGTAATCTTAAGCATCTCCATATAAGTACCCAGAACTACTTTTTCTAAAAAAGGGGCGGTATACCGGAAAGTATCCAGAACAATTACTTCTGCCGCCGGATTGCTTTCCCTAATAGCCTCCCGCAGGGCATACGCTGCCCGCATATGGCCCGTACCCGCCATAACCGACAAAATGACCACCCGTTTAAGAGCAGGCATAATTATCCCCTCACAATACCATCACAATACCCTCACAGCACGGTCAATATACTCCCGGATATGCCCGGCAATCTGTTCCCGGGACACCAGCTGCATTTCCCTGGTGGCCCGGTAGCGCAATTCCAGTTTTCCCGTCTGTACCGCCTGGTTCCCCACAGTAATGCGCATGGGATACCCCACCAGATCCGCGTCTTTAAACTTTACTCCTGCCCGCTCAGCACGATCGTCCAGCACCACTTCCACCCCGCCTGCCTGCAACTCCTGATAAATCTCCTCGGCCAGGCTCATTTGCTGTTCATCTTTGTGATTAACCGGTATGACCACAACATGAAATGGAGCGATGGAAACCGGCCAGATAATCCCATCCTCATCATGGTTTTGCTCCACGGCTGCAGCCATGGTTCTCGTCACACCAATACCGTAACACCCCATGATCATGGGCCTGCTCTGGCCCTGTTCATCCAGATAGGTGGCTCCTAAAGCGCGGCTGTATTTATCCCCCAGCTTAAAAATCTGCCCTACTTCAATACCGCGGGTTTCCTGAAGAAATGCACCACATTTGGGACAGGGATCCCCGGCCCGCACCACACGAATATCCGCCACCATGTGAGGGACAAAGTCACGTCCTGGATTTACATTGACCAGGTGAGCATCGTCCCGGTTGGCACCGGCAACGGCATTGACCAGCAACATCACTTCATCATCAGCCACCAGCCGGACATTTTGCAGCCCCACCGGGCCGGCATAACCCACCCGTGCCCCGGTGATCTTTTCCACGGTGGCTGCATCGGCCAGTTCCAGGCGCAGCACGTCCAGAACCTTTTGCAGTTTAACTTCGTTAACATCCCGGTCACCGCGCACCAGTGCTGCTACCACTCCTTTTTCAGTCTGGTAAAGGATAGTTTTTATAAGGCGGCGGGCATTTAATCCCAGGTAGGCGGTAACCTGCTCCACCGTGTGCATGCCGGGAGTATCAACCATTTTAAGGGGTTGAGGGGTTTCTTCCTGAACAGTGTCACGCTGTACCGGCGAGGTAGCCCGTTCCACGTTGGCTGCATACCCGCATGACTCATCAGGGCAGAAAACCACCAGGGCCTCGCCGGAATCGGCCAGCACCATAAATTCGTGGGTATCATTGCCGCCAATGGCACCAGAATCAGCTTCCACCGGGCGGAATTTCAAACCACAACGGGTAAATACCCGGGTATACGCATCATACATTTTTTGATAGCTCACTTCCAGGCCTGATTCGTCCCGGTCAAAAGAATAAAGATCCTTCATGATGAACTCCCGCCCTCGTAGCAGGCCAAAACGGGGGCGACGTTCATCACGATACTTATTTTGAATCTGGTAGAGCAACTGGGGCAACTGGCGGTAAGACCTGATTTCCTGCCGCACCAGGGCCGTTATAATTTCTTCATGGGTCGGCCCGAGGCAAAAATCCCGCCCGTGCCGGTCTTTCAAACGGAAAAGTTCCGGACCGTAGACATCCCAGCGGCCCGACTCCTGCCAGAGCTCTGCCGGTTGAATAATGGGCATCATTATTTCCTGCCCGCCCTGGCGATCCATTTCCTCCCGGATGATCTGTTCTATCTTCCTTATTACCCTCCAGGCCAGGGGTAAAAAGGTATATACTCCGGCCGCTGCTTTCCGGATAAAGCCAGCTCGCAGCAATAGCTGGTGACTGACAACCTCTGCTTCAGCCGGTACTTCCCTCAAGGTCGGTAAAAACAGTTGACTGATACGCACTTTATACTGATCCCCCTTACCAAATCTAAAGTGTACTGCCAGCAAGCTGGATATGGAACTTTAGAAAAATAACTAGCAGTTACCTCAGTTTGAAGAATTCTTTTCTTGCAAAATTTTTTCCACTTCCCGCAACAGGGCATCTACCAGGTCCTTTTCAGGAAAACGGCCGATAATACGACCTCCTCTGAAGAGCAACCCGAATCCCCTACCCCCGGCAATGCCCACGTCAGCGTGGCTGGCTTCACCGGGACCATTTACCGCACAGCCCATAACGGCAACCTTGAGAGGTTTGTCCACCCAGGACAGGCGTTCCTCCACTTCCAGGGCAATACGCTCGAGATCGATGCATGTCCTCCCGCAGGTAGGGCAGGAAATAAGATCAATTCCCCGCTGGCGCAAGCCCAGGGCCTTAAGAATAGCATAGCCCACGCGCACCTCCTCCACCGGATCACCGGTTAGAGATACCCTGATGGTATCGCCAATTCCCTCTGCCAGCAGGGCACCGATACCAACAGCAGATTTAATTGTACCCGAGCGCACAGTTCCTGCCTCGGTTACACCAACATGAAGGGGGTATTCCACCTCCCGGGCCAGCAAGCGGTAGGCTTCAATCATCACCGGCACATGGGACGCCTTTAACGAAACCTTAATTTCCCGGTACCCCATTTCTTCCAGCAAACGAATATGGCGCAGCGCACTCTCCACCATGGCCTGGGGAGTCGGCCCACCATACCGGGCAAGCAGGTCTTTTTCCAGGGAACCGGCATTAACCCCTATACGAATGGGAACCTTTTTTTCCCGGGCGGCCTTTACTATAGCCGCCACCCGTTCCCGTCCCCCGATATTACCCGGGTTAATCCGCAGGCCATCAACACCACTTTCCAGGGCTGCCAGGGCCAGGCGATAATCAAAATGAATATCGGCCACCAGGGGAATCGGACAACCCGCCTTTATTTCTTTTAATGCCCGGGCCGCCTGCAAATCGGGGACGGCCACCCTTACGATTTCACAACCTTCCCGCACCAGCCTGTGAATCTGGTCCAGGGTGGCCCGGACATCACGGGTGTCGGTATTGGTCATGGACTGTACCGTAACAGGTGCCCCTCCACCTACCTGCACATTGCCAAGAATTACAGGGCGGCTGTATCTCCGCTGCACTAACCTCCCCCCATTAAAGCAATCCCAGGATATCTTTATAGGTGATCACCATAATCAGGAGCAACAACAGGCCAAACCCTACCAGGTGGACAAAATTTTCCTTGGCGGGATCTACAGGTCGCCCTCTCAACCCTTCCAGGGCCAGGAAAATAAGCCTGCTGCCATCCAGGGCAGGGATGGGCAGGAGGTTGAACAGACCCAGGTTAATACTTAAGAATGCTGCCAGCTGCAGGAGATAAAAGAACCCCATCCGGACAGCGGTATGGATTTCCTGAACGATGCGTACCGGTCCACCAATTTCTGCCGGAGCCTGCCCGATTATCATCCTGCCTATAAATTCAAGGATCAACCCGCTGAGGCGCACCGTATACTCCATACCCCGGTACAGGGCTGCAAGGGGCCCCAACTGGCGCATCTCCTGCCGAGGGTAAATACCGATCATTCCCTTTCCTTCGTTATTAACGGCTGTTACCAGTTCAAATCTCTTTTCCTCCCCATTGCGCAACACAATCACGGTAATAGGCTGGCCGGGATGGGCGTTGACCAGGGCAGTAACATCTTCCCAGCGCTCCACCGGTTTATCGTTGATGGCAACGATTTTATCCCCTGGCTTTAAGCCGGCATTATCGGCAGGCTGGCCGGAAACCAGTTTGCCAATGGTGGTAGTGGGCGTAGGGAAGCCTTGAACCATAAAAATTATCATTAGCAAAAGAGCTGCCAGGAGAAAATTCATCAATGGGCCGGCAGCAATCACGACTGCCCGCTGGCCAACAGTTTTGTTCTGGTAACTTCTTTCTTCTTCCTCCACCTCTTCCGACGGATCCATGCCGGCCATACGGACAAAACCTCCCAGGGGGAACAAACGCAGGTTATAGGCAGTTTCTCCCCTGGGAAAACTTAAAAGTTTGGGGCCGAATCCTACGCTAAACTCGTGTACCTTAATACCCACCCGCTTGGCAGCAATAAAATGGCCCAGTTCGTGAAAAATAATCAGCAACCCGAAGACAAGAATGGACGCCCAAAACGTCTGCACTACCATCACCTTCTTATTTTTTCCCGCGCCACCCGGCGAGCCCACTGATCGGCAGCCAGAATTTCCTCCAGGGTGGGCCTGGAAATAACCGTATGTTCATCCATAACCCCGGCTACAACCCGGTATATACCGGTAAAGGGAATTTCCCCGGATAAAAATGCCTCCACGGCTACTTCATTGGCTGCGTTCAGTACTGCCGGCATGGTTCCACCAGCACGGCCCGCGGAATAAGCCAGGGTTAAGCAGGGAAAACGCCCGGTGTCGGGGGGCTCAAAAGTAAGTTCACCTACAGCAAACCAGTTAACCCGTGGCAATTCACCGGGCCAGCGATCGGGGTAAGAAAGGGCGTATTGAATGGGCAGGCGCATGTCTGGAAGGCCCATCTGGGCGATAACCGAACCATCTACAAATTCTACCATCGAATGAATTATGCTCTGGGGGTGAATCACCACTTCAATCCGATCATAGTCCATATCGAAAAGCCAGTGAGCTTCCATCACTTCCAGGCCTTTGTTCATCAGGGTGGCCGAATCGATGGTTATTTTCTTACCCATCTTCCAGTTGGGGTGCGCCAGTGCCTCGTTTGCCGTAACCCTGGAAAGATCCGGAGGTCCTATGCGAAAGGGGCCCCCTGAAGCCGTAAGAATAATTTTCTCCACTTTTTTTAAAGATTGACCCGCAAGACATTGCCAGATGGCCGAATGTTCACTATCCACCGGCAGGATACGGGCTCCTCTGTTGCGGGCTAGCTTCATAACCAACTCACCCGCAACCACCAGCGTTTCCTTGTTGGCCAGAGCTACGTCCAGGCCCTTTTCGAGAGCCGCCATGGTGGGTCTCAATCCCGCAGTACCCGTCAGGGCATTTAAAACCATCCCATCATCTATAGAATTTACCAGAGCCAGCAAACCCCCGGAACCACAAAAAATTTCAGGCCGCTCCCCTGGAGGAAGATGCCTGGCCAGTTCCCGGGCAGCTTCTTCCCGGGCCAGGGCAACCACCCGGGGCTTAAATTCTCCGATCTGCTCAACCATGAGAGACCAGTTGGTGCCGGCAGCCAGGCCAATCACACGAATTTTATCCGGGTAACGCCTGGCCACGTCCAGAGCCTGGCGACCAATGGAACCAGTGCTTCCAAGAATAACAATATTTTTCATACGTGAACCGTCTCCTACTTGCGATTTAAAGGCCTGATAGTGCTTACAGCAGCCTGCAAAGCAATAAGGCTCAGAGGGCCCAGTACCAGACCCACCACCCCGATGGTTTTAAGTCCCACGTATATGGCCACCAGAACGGCCAGTGGATGCAGACCCAAACTGGCCGCCACAACACGGGCCTGCAGGACTTCCCTTACCCCCCACACCAGAAGATAAAGCACTACAAGCTTGACCCCAAAAGCAAATTGACCGGTAAGAAAGGACCAGAGAGCCCAGGGTATGTAAATGGTAGCAGGTCCCAGTACGGGGATAATATCAAAAAGTCCAATCAGTAAACCAACAGTCAGAGAATACTTCGCCCCAATTATATAAAGTCCTACAATGCTCTGCACGGTGGTCAGGGTTACCAGAAAAGACTGCGCACGCAAATAACCGAAGGAAGCTCCCACAACCCTCTGGCTTACCTCCACCACCCGCTGGCCCCAGGGTTCAGGGGAAATCTTAAGCCAGAACTGTATGAGCAACCGGTAATCCCGGCTTATAAAGTAAGTAGCTATAAGCGCCACTATTATGGCCACCAGCGCATTGGGCAGGGAAGTGACCAGGTGGAGTAGCGAAGTGGCCAGCAGACCGGCCAAATGAGAAAGCCAGCCCGTAAGGGTACCTATGTTTTCCTGCACGCGCTCGGTAACCAGCGGCGGCAGGTGGAAATAAAATACCCTTCCTTTCTCCACCAGCCGGTCAATTTCCGCCTGCAAAGGCCCCAAATATTGGGGGAGGCGTACCGAAAGCTCGGCTAACTCTGTGGCCAGGCGCAACACCAGCAGGACCAGCAGGGCACCTGCCCCGCCAATAACCATCAACATGGACAGGCCGACAGATAACGAGCGGTTCAGACGACAGGTTTGTTGCAAAAAACGCACCACCGGTTCGATGAGTACAGCTATAACCACCGCCAGAACAAAAGGAATAAAGGCCGTTAACAGGAAATTTAAAATTGCTATTATTTCTGGAACAACGTATTTCCAGGCCAGATAAACAAGTAAAACGGTTGTAATTAAAATGGCTACCCGCAGTGACCTGGGCACCCGTGTCACCTCAGCTTATTATAAACATCCCTACATAGTAGTATACCAGTGGAGCAGTGAAGAGCATACTGTCAAAACGATCGAGGATGCCACCGTGACCGGGAATTATATCCCCCGCGTCCTTAACTCCTGCCTGTCGTTTAAAGGCCGATTCAACCAGATCCCCCAGTATGGCCGCCACCCCCAGCAACAAACCCAGAAGAAGCAAGAGACCACGGGGAAGAAAAGGATAAATGATGATAAAAGCTACTGCTGCCAGGATACTGCCAACAATGCTCCCCAAAGCCCCCTCCACGGTTTTACCAGGGCTCAATGCCGGGGCCAGCTGACGGCGGCCCCAGCTTTTCCCGACAAAATAAGCTACGGTATCGCTGGACCAGGTGCCCACCAGGGTAAAGGTCAACCATACCCAACCGTCAGGCAACAAGCGGAGCAAATAAATATAAACGAATAACCCGGTATAAAGTATTGCCAGCAGGGTAACCGCACCTTCCACCGGGGAGAAAGCGGGATATAAAAACACCATAAAGATAAGGATAATAAATAATACCAGCACCACTGCTCCCGCCAGGCCGGCATCCCTGTAAAGATATGAGCTACCCAGCAGGAACAGGCTTCCCAAAATAGCCAGCCCGTGGGGTGGATACAAATTTATACGTTGAAACAGGGCAACTATTTCCACAGCAGCCAGTACCATTAATAACCCCGTAAAAACGAGGAGAAACAGGTTTCCATACCATACAGCAGCAATAAAGAGGGGAATACCTACCAGCGCACTCAAGATTCTGTGCCCGAGCACTTTTGTTCACCTCTAACCAGGCCGCCGAAACGCCTTTCCCGCCGTTGAAAATCCACCAGGGCCTGTAAAAGGTGGACCCGCCTGAAATCTGGCCACATTACACTGGTCATCCAAAACTCGGTGTAAGAAAGCTGCCAGAGTAAAAAATTACTGATCCTGTAATCACCGGAAGGACGGATTAACAGGTCGGGATCCGGCTGCCCGGCTGTATAGAGGTGACCGGAAATGGTTGATTCGTCAACCTGGTCCGGAGTTATTCTTCCAGCCAGCGCTTCTTTAACAATGGATCGCACGGCATCTACCAGTTCAACCCGTCCACCATAGTTCAAGGCCAGATTGAGGGTCATTCTCCGGTTATTCCTGGTGCGGTGGGTGGCCATTTTTAGAGCTTCCTGCGCACTTAAGGGTAGCTCTACAATACGTCCAATGGGGTGAAGACGAATGTCGTTGGCACAGAGTTCATCTATTTCTTTATGCAGGTATTCGACAAGCAAATCCATTAATACATCCACTTCATCCCTGGGTCGTTTCCAGTTTTCCGTTGAAAAAGCATAAACGGTAAGATAGCCAATGCCCAGTTCGGCACAGGTGCGTACCGTATCCCGCAAAGACTCCACTCCAGCACGGTGCCCGTAAGTTCTGGGCAACCCCCTTCTCTGCGCCCAGCGTCCATTTCCATCCATAATAATAGCCACATGACGGGGCAGGCGACTTAGATCCAGCTGCGCCAGAAGTCTTTCTTCTTCTAGATTTTTATTTCCACTGCGTTGCCAAATACGCACCAGGTTCTTCAGCAGCAAATGGCCCTCCCCCTCTTCAAACAGATAAAGAAAGGCATTACCATAAATTATATGTAATATTCTTTATTAAAACAACCCCCTCCGGAAGAGGGGGTTAACTTAATTACTCTTCAATAATGGCTCCGGTAGGACAGGCCTCAATACAGGTACCACAGCTTTCGCATTTGTCGGGGTCGATCCTGTAAATATCACCTTCAATGATGGCTTCGCTCGGGCAGGATTCAAGGCAGGTTCCGCAAGCCTGGCAGTCCTCGGTTATACGATAGGCCAATGATCACACCTCCTTTCCCGTTTTTTCCCGCGCCACAGTCAACACACCTTTACCGGGCGCAGTTACTGTAAAGCGTACAACCCTTTCCCTTCCCCCGGAAATCCCCCGGGGAGGACCTGTCGTTTGCACCTCAACCTGCCATCCCATCTGGTTACATATGGCTAAAGCTTCTTCCAGTTTAAGAGCCAGCACATCCGGAATCTGCTCTTCCCTGGGCATGACTTTATATCTGCATGATCTCCTGTTCTTTGGAATTCAAAAGCAGATCAATTTCCTTAATGTACTTGTCCGTAAGCTTTTGAATCTCATCCTGTGCACGGCGCAGTTCATCTTCGGAAATCTCACCGTTTTTTTGCAGCTGCTTTACCTTATCATTAATTTCCCGCCGGATGTTTCGAATGGCAACCCTACCCTCTTCTGCTTTCTTCTTGACTACCTTAACCAGTTCAGCCCTGCGCTCCTGGGTTAGCTGTGGAATAGCCAGGCGTATAACAGTTCCATCGCTGGCAGGTGTAATCCCCAGGTCAGATTTTAAAATAGCCCGTTCAATTTCCGGAAGAACGCTTTTATCCCAGGGCTGAATCACCAGAAGACGTGGCTCGGGCACAGATATAGTGGCCAGCTGGTTGATCGGGGTAGGGGTACCGTAATAAGATACCATAATCTTATCCAGAAGGGCAGGGGTGGCACGACCTGCCCTCAAGGATGCAAATTCCTTTTTTACCAGCTCCACGGTTTTTTTCATATTGCTTTCTGCCTCGGCAATTCTGGCATTAACCACCATATTCACCCCCGACATAGGTACCTACATTTTCACCCAGTACCGCGCGTTTAATATTTCCTTCCTGATTAAGGTTAAAAACCACCAGGGGGATCCGGTTATCCATGCACAGGGAAGTAGCTGTAGAATCCATAACGGCCAGCCCTTTATTAAGGAGCTCAATATATGTAAGCCGTTCGTAACGCCGGGCATTGGGGTTCTTAAGCGGGTCAGAGTCGTAAACCCCATTTACCCTTTTGGCCATCAAAATGACATCCGCTTCTATTTCGGCTGCCCGCAAAGCAGCGGTGGTATCGGTGGAAAAGTAAGGATTCCCGGTCCCCGCCGCAAAGATAACCACTCGTCCTTTTTCCAGGTGCCTTATGGCCCGCCGGCGAATGTAAGGTTCGGCTACTTCCCGCATTTCAATGGCCGTTTGCACCCGCGTGTTCACCCCTTGCTTCTCCAGGGCATCCTGCAGGGCCAGGGAATTGATTACTGTGGCCAGCATACCCATATAGTCAGCGGTAGCCCGGTCCATCCCCTTGGCACTGCCGGCCACTCCGCGCCAGATATTCCCTCCGCCAACTACAACCGCCACCTGCACACCCATCCGCACAAGCTCGTCTATCTGCCTGGCAATGGACTTGACTACATCGGGGTCTATACCATAACCCTGGCTGCCGGCCAGAGCCTCACCGCTGAGTTTCAAAACTACACGTTTATACCTGGGTATCTGAGTCACCGGCAGAACCTCCAATTTACCCAGTTTTACTTCTACAGCGTCAGGAAAAATCCTTTTGCCAGGACGGGAATTTTATCCTATATCAACTCCTGGCCATAGCCGCAACCTGTTCTGCAAAATCGTCCTGCCGTTTGGCCAGCCCTTCACCCAGCTCATAACGGGTAAAACGGCGAATAACAATATTCTCACCAATTTTAGCAATTTTCTCATTCAACAAATCCTGCACTGTAATATCGGGATTTTTAATAAAAGGCTGTTCCAGCAAGCATACCTCTTTAAAGAATTTTTCCAGCCGTCCCTGTACTATTTTATCGATTATTTTTTCCGGCTTCCCTTCATTGGCCGCCTGGGCCTTTAAGATTTCTTTTTCCCGGGCAATTACGTGTTCAGGGACATCTTCGCGCTTTACATATTCAGGCCGGGCTGCAGCCACCTGCAGGGCAATATCACGTACAAAAAGTCTAAATTCATCAGTCTTGGCCACGAAGTCGGTTTCACAGTTCACTTCAACTAAAACTCCAATACGTCCTCCCCCGTGAATGTAAGCATCCACCACGCCCTCGGCAGCAATACGGCCGGCTTTTTTGGCCGCTGCAGCCAGACCTTTCTCGCGCAACAGGTCTACTGCTTTTTCCAGATCTCCATTGGCTTCCATAAGGGCCTTCTTACAATCCATCATGCCCGCACCTGTACGCTCCCTTAATTCTTTGACCATGGCCGCTGTGATTTCAGCCATTGATTACCCCCCTTTAATTATGCCAGGTTTTTCCTTCGTTATTATATCCATTAAAAAAGCAGATCAAACAAAAGGCCTTAGAAAAAAGCAGGGGTTCCCCAAAAGCAGTGATCTCCTGCGGGGGCCCCCACCAAAATCCACCCTTATTGCGCTGCTGCCTCAACCTGTTCCCCCTGCCGCCCCTCCAGGACAGCATCGGCAATTTTACTGGTAAGCAGGCGAACTGCCCTGATGGCATCGTCATTACCCGGGATCACATAATCAATTTCGTCAGGATCACAGTTAGTATCCACAATGGCTACAATGGGTATTTTCAGCTTCCGGGCTTCAGCCACTGCAATGCGCTCTTTACGGGGGTCAATGATAAAAACAGCATCGGGTAATTTGCGCATATTTTTAATGCCGCCGAGAAACTTCTGCAATCTCTCTTTTTCATGCATGAGCTCGGCTACTTCCTTTTTCGGCAGCACGGCCAGCGTCCCGTCAGCTTCCATACGCTCCAGCTCATGCAGGCGCTCGATGCGCCGGCGAATGGTCTGGAAATTGGTCAGCATTCCACCCAACCAGCGCTGGTTAACGTAAAACATGCCACAGCGCTCAGCTTCCTCTTTTACCGATTCCTGCGCCTGCTTTTTGGTGCCTACGAAGAGAATTGTTCCCCCTTCGGCGGCCAGATTACGTACAAAATTGTAGGCCTCTTCTATTTTGCGCACGGTTTTTTGCAAATCAATAATGTAAATCCCGTTCCGGTCCGTAAAAATATACGGAGCCATCTTGGGATTCCACCGACGGGTCTGGTGTCCAAAATGAACTCCCGCCTCCAGAAGCTGCTTCATGGAAATGATAGCCACCCTCACACCTCCTCCCCTGCTGGTTTAATTCCTCCGCCGCCATCATTCTTCTACATAACCCTCCCGGGCACCCCTGTAGAAGTCTGGCGGCGTGTGTAATTCACACCAGGATGTATTCTAACATAAACCGACCGCCCATGCAAGATTGAGTACACAAGTACCGGATACTAAGGAAGGGTGGCGTAAGCTTCGTCATCAAAGTATAATTCACGCCCGGCCGGAACATTTTCCTGTTCGGGTATATCAGGCCTGGCTATTGCTTCCAGGCGGAAAAAGTTAGAAGTATACCAGTTGATGTCCGGTACCGGTAAGGGACCGAAGGATTTTTGAACCAGCGGGTAGTCTTTATTGATAAAGCCTTCCCTTTCCAGTTCGTATTCCTGGAAATCATGGATTATATCGGTAATTACAAAATTCATATTTAATATCAATCTTTGTATGGCATGCCATTTATCTCTGGATGCCTCCAGGTGAGTCAACCCAAAATAACCGGCACTACCCCTGCCGCGCAGGGAGAGAGCACAACGGGAAAGAAACAGCCGGATTCCCGGCAGGGTTTCCACCGGGTCGATTAAAAATGTATCAAACTGACCCTCGAGTTCCCGGGGGAGTGGATCGCGCACATCATACCTGTGAACGGAAAGATTGGTCCAACCTTTTTCTCTGGCCTGTAAAGCTATGAATTCAACCAGTCGTTCATCAATCTCCAGGACAGTGATCCGCCTGGCCATACCGGTAAGCGCAATAGCAATGCTGGTTAAATCATCATCTCCTATAAGCAAAACATCCTGATTTTCCAGATCGCCCCGCTGATACATAACAGCTACCCGGGCTACGGTACTCACGGGATCCACATAGCCCTGGTCAAATTCAGCCCTGGCCGGCGGCCTCTGCCGGACAATCTCCTCAAATTCATTAAGTATACGGGAAAAGCTACCCTGCAGGGTTACGGTTTTTCCGGCACATACAGGGCAGGTCAGCGGTTGCAAAGGCGACAGACCCTGGTTGCGGGCCTCCATTTCTCCTTCCGGGGTGAGATGAATATACCCGTTCTGATAGTGGATCAGGCCCCGGCGAAACATATCTTTGATTTCTTGCGTAAAACTGGCCAGGTGCCCATCCTGTTCCCTGATGAGTCTCCAGTATGAGCTGGGCTTGGCCATTAGAGCTCGGATGATCTGTTTCTGTGTCCTGTTCAACATCCCACCTCCGTTTACTTAATTAAGATGACCATATTCTTTTATACCATAGGACGATAAAAAATAAAATCTCGATTATTATCAGGAAATGTCTGACACCAAAGGCAGGAAAATGTTAATATGCGTTGAAAAATTAGTTCTTTGAAAGGTTGAGCAAAGGGTGAAAACAGGTTGTTTGCTCGCATCTGGTTACCGGTCCTGAAAACAATTCCTTTAATTGGTTTATCTTATCTGGTCTATTCTTTAATCACTTCCTTACCCAAGCGTGATTTACTTGACATTTCCAGAGATTTTATCACTCCCCTGGGTTACACCATATTATACACCATATTAATCCTGGAAACGATATTTCTTATTTTTACCAGATATAAACGCCGCCAATTGCACCGGTTTCAACTACCCGCTATTGCCGGCCGTGCCAGATCCCAAGTACGCCAGAAAATTTATAACGTACTTGATACCACTCCCCTGGCAATAATGATTGTGGACAGTGAGTTAAATGTAAGTTATGTCAACGACGCATGGCAAAATATGGTAGGATATACTGCTGAAGAAGTGGTGGGAAAAAGTTTAACTGATTTATTTAAAATCCTTCTGAAAGAAAATAATACCGGCCTTCATAACTTAAAAGATAACGTATCCCTTCCCCTTCACCGGGAAGTTGAAATTATCAGCAAAAACGGTACAGCAATCCACGCAGTCCTGGAGGCAAAACCACTCATACCCGGGAACATCAGGGAAGGCATAGTTATTTATTTCCAGGATATTAAGGTCCGGGTTAATTATGAGCAACTAAAACTCATTTTTGATACCATCCTGCACCAAATGGTGGGTGGAGTAATTGTTGTTGACTCCACCGGGAAAATACAAATCGCCAACCAGGAAATAAAACGGCTCACAGGACAGGAACAAGAAGATCTAACGGGTAAATTTATTTGGGAAATTTTCCCGGATATGGACAAAAATAAACTGGTAACCATGGTGGCCCTGCAAAAAGGGCAAGCAGTAGGCCCCCTGGAATTATGCTATAAAATTAACAACAAAAACTTCCATCTGCTGATCCGTTCCGATGTCCTCCGGGACAGACACGGTCGGATAAGCGGCGCTGTTACCGTTATCCAGGATGTCACAGAAATTCATCGCCAGCAGGAATTGCAAAACAACCAGGAAAAGCTGGCTGTGGTTGGCCAGATGGCTGCCGGCATGGCCCATGAACTGCGCAACCCACTTACATCCATTAAAGGATTTGCCCAGATTCTCAGTGAACGGGTGAAAGACGCCAAAAACAAAGAGTTCCTGGACGTAATTATCCAGGAAGTGAATCGAACAAACGAAATTATCAGTGATTTTCTGGTACTGGCCCGCCCCCATCCTGCCCGCAGGGAGGAGGAGGTTAACCTGAATTTACTGATCCATGAGCTTTTACCCCTGGTTGAAAGCCAGTGTCTCCTGGCTCAGGTAAAGCTCATCCTGGATCTTGCCCCGGAACTACCATCCATCAAAGCACAACCGGACCAGATTAAACAGGTGCTGCTGAATTTAATCCACAATGCCCTGCAGGCCATGGAGAGGCAACCGGTGAGAAACTTGACCATTATTTCCCGCTGGTCAGCCGGTACCAGTGAAGTGCTGGTGGTTGTTAGGGATACAGGACTGGGCATGTCCGATGAGATTTTATCCCGGCTGAGCACACCATTTTTCACCACCAAGGACGCTGGAACCGGCATGGGATTAACCATCTCCTACCGCATTATAGAAAACCATGGCGGTAGAATTGAGGTTAGCAGCCAGGAGGGGGCAGGCAGTGAATTCAGGATCTACCTGCCCGCACGAGATCCCGGGCAAATTCACTGAGCCAGGCCAGTGGATCCCCGCTGGCACCCAGGCTATGCCATTGTAAAAGGGAGGGATCGTACCCTATCTCCTCAAATAACTTCCTGAAACGCTTCAGCTGCTTTTTAACCCGGGCCGCCCCTCCTTTATGACGGCAACTGTCTTCATCACAGGTGATTACAGCCACTCCCCAGGCCCCTGCCTCCAGGGCTTTCAGCAACCACAGGGGGTCAAGAGCACCGGCAGTGGGTAGCGCTACCACGCGGGCCCGGCCCAATCCCGGGGTAGAATAGAGAGCTTCCAAATCCAGCCCCTGAAAATATGCTCGCTGGCAGACAAAAACAGCCAGTGGGGGATCAAGCTCAGGATTTACCTCTTCATTCCAGGACAAAGCCATCTCTTTCTCCGGTAGCCCTTTGATAACAATAGCCCCGGCCGGACAGGCTGCTGCACAGATACCACATCCCTGGCAAGCTTCAACCGGTATACTTGCCCTCCCTTCCACCAGTGGCACCCCGTAGGGGCAAACCCGCTGGCAGGTCAGGCAGGCAGCACAACGTTCTTTAATCACCTCTGCCCCCAAACCACAACGCAGGCAGCGTTCTGCTTCCCGCAGGGCCTGGACCCGGGGAAATTCCAACTCCTGTACTACAAAGGAAGAGCAGCGCTGTTCTGCAGGAAGAACAGGTACTTCTTCCCGCGGGAAAGAAGGCAGGCGGGTGCGAATTCTTGCGGGTAAATCACCAATACTTACCACATTATGGACCGCAGGGGATGTTCCTTCCAGGTAAGCCCGTACGGCAGCTGCGGCACGGTGGCCGCTGGCCACAGCAGCAATAGCCGCACCGGGGCCGCAGGCCAATTCCCCGCAGGCAAATACCCCGGGCACACTGGTTTCCAGGGTATCACGGTTCACCACCAACCGCCCGTTTTCCACTGCCACAGGGCTACCTGCCAGGAACGATAGATCAGCGCACTGGCCGATAGCCTGGATAATCATTTCCCCGGGAATAAATGATGTTTTTCTTTCGTCAAAAGAGGGGTTAAAACATCCGCGTTCGTCAAATACTGACAGAACACCTTTTACCTGGAGTCCCTTAAGCAACCCGTTCTCTACCACCGCCTCCAGGGGCCCCCAACCGGGGTGCAGTTCAATCCCTTCTTCCAGGGCTTCGCGCACTTCCCAGGGATGAGCGGGCATAATATCGCGGGTCTCCAGGCAGACCACCCGTACCTCCCGGGCACCCAAACGCAAAGCAGTACGGGCTACATCCATGGCCACGTCGCCGCCGCCGATGACAATCACCCGTTTTCTAATTTTCACCGGCCGGCCCAGATTAACACCCTGCAGGAAAGGGAGAGCCAGCAGTACATCGGGGTGATCAAATCCCGGCAAATTCAAGCTCCGGCTTTTAGAAAGACCTGCAGCCAGGATTAACGCATTGAATTCCTTGATCAGATCATTTAATGAAACATCTTTCCCGACTTCAACACCCGTCCGAATTTCCACACCGGCAGCAATGATGCGGCCCACATCTTCTCTCACCACCCGGCGGGGCAGACGGTAAGTGGGTAATGAAGTATATAAATGCCCCCCGGCCTCCGGCTGGCGCTCAAAAACCGTCACGGAATACCCGGCCCTGGCCAGATCCCAGGCCGCAGTCAATCCCGCCGGGCCAGCCCCTACTATGGCCACCCGGTAAGGAAGGGATTCCAAAACCGGGGCAGGAAGAACCTCCTCTTTCCCGGCCTTTTCCAGGGCAAACTTTTTCAAAGCCCTTATTGAAAGGGGGGCATCCACCTGTCCCCGCCGGCAATGTTCTTCACAAGGATGAGGGCAGACCCAACCGCAAACCGAGGCAAAAACATTGTTGGCCCGGATTAAGCCTGCGGCTTTCTTATAATCTCCTCGAACAATGGCCGCCAGATAACCCGGTACATCAGTATGGACCGGACAGCTGGCACTGCAAGGGGGTAATAATGAATACATGTTTGTAATCCCTCCTTGAAACAAACAAAGCATCCCTACCGGAATATTTAAATAATAAAAGTTCTATACAAGAAGTTTAACTCCTTCATTCCCGGTTCAAAGCAAATTGTAAATTCTTAAATTTTAAAACCACCCGGAAAAGGGATGGGGTGGCAGCTTTTCAGCGCATAGTGCTTTATGTCACATTTAGCCTGCCCGGTTGCCCGGACCCGGCCCGTTCTTGCTCTTGTCACGCTAGTTTTTGCATTAAAACTCCTGCCCAATAAAATTATCGATAAAAAATGGGGCTTTCCACCTGTCCAGCCGTTGCAATAAAAATTAACTTATGGTATTATAGTGTAAAAAGTATGTGCTAGTTATCACATGCACACAACCCGGTGACTTTTCTGCTCCCAGGAAACCGGGGAGGGTTTTCCATGAATCCAGCTCTTTGTTTCCTGACCGGCATTGCCGGAGGATATTTATTACGCGCCGGCGGACCGGCCTACCACCTATTAACCGTTCCCCTCTTAATAATAATTGGTTTCCCCTTACCCGCAGCTGTAGCCAGTGGTATTCTCCTCAACGCAGCCGGAAAACTCAAGTTAATATACCAGCCCGATATTACCCGCCAGGCCCTTAAGCGAACAGGTATAACCATATCCGCTGTAACCATTCCATTTATGCTAACAGGAAAACAGCTTCTTCTCTGGTTGGATACAATGCTTCAGGGTAAAGGGTTTATCCTTTTTATCTACAGCATTATTCTCCTTACCGCTGCATTAATAGCGGGCGGGCGTTACTGGTGGTACTACCACCATTCACTTCCCAAGGACGCATCCCAACCCCTCCCGTCAGTCTCATTATTAGGGAAAAGTCCCCTTGCAGTACCCGGTTTTGCCTTTCCCAGATATCTTACCATAGGTAGAACGGGACTGGTAAGTGTGCTTCTCGGTCTTGGTACAGGATTGCTTGGTTTAAACACCCGCGCCTTTCTGGAACCACTTTTGATGTACATAACCGGTTTGCCCCGCCGCCGGGCCCACGCCACCGCATCTTTTATCCTGTACTTGACCGGTGCTTTTGCCCTGCTTATTTATCTTCCTGATTTGTTCACCTTTCCAGGGTCAGGAGCTACCATCACCTGTCTTTGCTGCGGTTACCTGGTCGGCTACATCCAATTCCGGCATCACCATTGGAAATTACAGCAAAACCCGGAAAATAATATTACTTTTGCCTGCTGGGGATTTAGTTCCGCCATAATACTGCTGGGCAGCCTGGCATCCGGATTGACACCAGCTTACACCATCATGCTGATGCTGGGACCGGCCCTGGTTACCATGATCAACCTGTTTTTAAACCATACTTTTCAGAAAAATTTTTAATAATGTTAAATAAATTATATCCTGCAAAAAGAGGAGGCGAAGGTATGTCACGGGTCATTTTTAACAGCAGCCAGCAACGGAAAAAACAGCCTGCTTTCCACCAGAGGAAAAATCTCATCTATTTATTTCCATCTTCCAGTTATCCGGTGGTACCCCCGGTATTTTTACCTCCGGGCAACTGGGAAAAAAAACTGAGCCACCCATTTGCGGCAATTGAAGTTTCCCGGGCTTTGCGGGCGGAAAAGGATGTCCGGGTTAATCAATGGCAAATTCTCCTGCCCGTACTCACCCTGAGCATACCCACCGTTCTCTGCATATATGGCTTTGTGAAATATTTCATTCTTTAATCTTGTGATATCAATTACATATCGGCCAGAAGAAAACGACCCTCTTGCCCGGATCTTGGAACACCTGGCACCAGGGCCGCATTCATAAACCTGCTCTCCCGCTCTTTATCAGTGCCCGCCCACTGCAAGAATACCTGAAGCCGCCAGTACCAGCACCACTATCTCGGTGAGAACTATAAAAGTATAGGGCATATCCTTTTTAGATAAGTAGGCCGGCAACAGGATCAAGTACCCGATAATAGTCAGTGCACCCAGAAGCGCCATACCTATAAAATTCAGGAAATCGCTGTAACCGAGCATGCTTATCCAGCCCCATCCGGTGGGTATATGCGCTACCTGGACAAATTCACTGGCCTTCATTCCCCAGTACTGTGGAAGCATTGACGGCTCAATATACGGCCTGACCAGGCCAGTTAGATAAATAACATTGGTCAAGAGCAAAAGAGCAATACCCAACCAGGAGCCATAAAGAAGTACGTTGGCATAAACAAGTTGTTCCGGTGCTACTTCCACCTTGGGCACGGCAGGTGCTTTTACCACTGCTTCTTTCGGAGCGGGACTCTTCAGCATTTCTGCCTGCGGTTTGGCCATTTTTCTCCCTCCTCCTTCAATTTTTAGGTACCGTTTTTTAAGACTAGTTCCAGATTCCCAGGCCCTTAAGTAAAGATCTCAGGCCGGAAGCCAGGAGCAGTATAATTACCAGATATTTCACGGCTTTAGGCTTGGCTTTAGCCAGCAGCCTTACCCCCACAAAGGAACCCAGCATAATACCCACAACAGAGGGTACAGCTATAATGGGTAATACAGCTCCCTGGTTCAAATAAACCCAGGCCGCTGAAGTATCAGTAATGGAAAGGAGAAATTTACTGGTACCTACAGCTACTTTCAGGGGTGCACCCATGAGCAGGTTCAGCACCGGAACATTTGCCCATCCGGCACCAAGACCAAACATACCGGCCATAATACCTATGGCAATAAACAGGAGTAAACCCTGCGGTGTTCGCCATACCGACCAGTTCACCGTTTTTCCGGAAGAGTGCTCGTAATAAGTACCGCCCAGGTTCAAAAACCGGGCCAATCTATCGCTATTCCCCACCTGGGGAAACTCGGTATTTTTCGAAATAACGAATAAAATGGCAATAAGTACAATCGTCAGGCCCAGGGCAGCCTGAACCACGTTATTGGGCAAAGCCAGGCCAATAAAGGCTCCCACCACACTGAAAGTGGAGGCGATCAGGGCCACCGGCAGGGCAAGCCTTAGATTGGCCAGGTTGAGCTTTAACAGCCCCGGTCCCGCCGCCAGGGCTCCGGCAAGAGCTACCAGCAACCCGGCCCCACGCACAAAGTCCAGATTGAAGGGGAAAAAGCTACCTACGATAGGTACAAATAAGACACCGCCGCCCACGCCTCCAAGTACTGCCACAATACCCAGGACAAAAGTAGTAACAAACAGGAGTAACGGCCACACCCACCAGGGTATAGCTGTATTTCCGGCAGCATTGCTTACCGCTACTCCAGTGGTGGTAACTGCTGCAGTTGCCTTAGCCGCCAGGCCTCCACCTGCAATGGCAGCCAACCAGTCAAACATTCCTATCCCTCCAGAATCTTAAAATCTGTGTGGCCTTAAATCTCGTTCATATCCGGGTAGTTTACCAGAACTGCCCGTTCTTATTGATAATATTTGCCAGAGGGTTTCACCCCCTTCTTCTATGCCATCTTCAAGCCCCGGATTATTAATGCTGGTTAGTGTATACCCAAACTGTTAATTAGCGGTTTGGTTACAGCAACGAAATCGGCAAACTTGCGAGCTGCCAGCCAGGTATCTCCTTTGTGGACCACCTCAAATGGCAGGATTACTTTCAGGCGGTATTTACCTGTCGCCTCAACCTTGGGCAGTTCTCTTTCCAGCATAGCCCCTATACGCTTTTCTATTTCCGACTTCAGTTTTAAAAGTGGGAGAAAAACCTGCTTTTTATAGCCATCCATTACCAGATCAATAACCAGCAACTCCTGACCCCGGTATGGTCCCTTACGCGGGCGGGTCCGGCCTATGCGATAGTAAATATTGTTATTACCAAAAACCTTTACACACTTCCACGATTCGCTGATGCCCAGGTTTTGACCGGGTAAAGTATAAGTAACATCGATATTCTGTTCAGCCAGGATCCGCTTGGTTTCGGCCAGCACCTCATCTAAAAATTGATCAAAAGATTTTTCCCCGGGGATGGAAGTATCTTCTTCTATACCTGCACTATCTTCACTTTGAAGCCAGTACTCAAACCGGTCCAAAAACTTCTTAAATTCTTGCAGTACCCTGGTCCTTTCTTCTCCATCTCCCCCGTCCTGCTGGGAAATTTTTTTCAGAAACTCTTCTTTATACCGGTTAAAAAGTTGTACGATATCCCTCTCTGCCATAACCCTTCCTCACCTCACCCGACCAGTACCGCAAAAGTATGTGCTTGTAACCCCATGCACATAGGTGGTTAAAAGTTCTTCAGCAAATGGCCTCCAGCGATGTTCCTTAGATGTTCCTAAAAGGGCCCGTGCATGATATAATACAGACAGGGGTTTGTGAAAAAAGTTATAAATTCATAATGCATTTTACATACCAGCTACAGGCCCCGAAAAATGTGGGAGTTTTGCTTTTCGGCCAGACGGGTATGTTTAAAAACATACAGTCCTTAAAAATAAATAAAACAGTTAAGTAATAAAGAATATGTGAAGGTGATTACAAAAACATAGCTCTGTCTGTTTTCATACAACAGGTGTCTGTTATCCATCACCCTGGCCGGATGAAAGGGGTGGAGTATGTTCAAGGTAAACTGGCGCAGCCTGCGTTTTCAAATCATGGCCATAACTGTGGTACTATTGCTGATTCCAGTTCTATTGCTTCTTTATGACCTTATTTTTGCTACCAGAAGCGAAGAGGCAATGATCAGCTCCCTGGAAGAACGACTGGGTTCTCTATTGCACAAGCAAGTTGTCCCCGGCCTGGAGCAAGCTTTACAAAAAAAGCTGGAGGGTAAAAATTTTCACAACCTGGAACCCGAAATACAGGTCAGATATCTGCATTCCAGCTTCGAAGAAGTTACCAAACCCCTGGTCCCAAACCATCCCGGTGTAAGGTTCGGCCTTTATCTTCCTGAACAAAAGCAGATTTTTGTGCAGGGCTTCCTGCACGAATACCGCCAGCTTTCTCCTCAGGAAAGCCGGGAAAGGGAAAGGCGCATTCTAACTGAGGCTGATTCCGGTTTAATGGCTGTAGTGGCCAGCAAGCGTCCCCTGGCCCGCCTCACCACCAGCTTGAACGATGAAACTTTTGAATACCTGACACCCGTAATCATTGATGGGAAGCTGGCTGCGGTGGCATGGGTTGATGAACGCCTTCATCCCATTTTTGCCCAGAGCCGCTACTTCCGGCTAATTTTCCGCTACGTAACCCTGTTTGTTTTCTTTGCCTGCACCGGCGGAGTTCTCTTCCTGGTTCATAATCTAGTAAAATCTGTTAACCAGATCAAAGAAGGTTTAAGCTACCTGGAAAAAGATTTAAACCACCTGCTTCCGGATTTACCCGGGGAAGCCGGTCAAATTGCCCGGGCCATAAATCGTATGGCCCGCACCATTGCTGAAAAAGAAAAGCTGGAGGAGCAACTGCATAGAAACGAACGCCTGGCCGCCCTTGGCCGCCTGGTAACCGGCATCGCCCATGAACTGCGCAATCCCATCTCTGTGGTAAAAACCATCATCCAGGTAATGGAACAGGAATTTAAAACTATCCCTGATATAAAGCAATATACTTCCATCATTAAAGAACAGGTTGACAAACAGAACAGGATTATTCAGGAATTACTGGATTTTGGCCGGCCAGCCAAAAACTTTGTTCACCCGGTGTCGATAAATTCCCTGCTGGACAAAGTGCTCACTTTTACTACCCCCATGCTGAGACAGCACGGGGTACGGCTCAACGTGGTAAAAGACCCCGATATTCCGCTTATCGAAGTGGACAGTGAACGTATCAAGCAGGTATTCGTCAATTTAATCCTGAATGCCATTCAGGCCATGCCCGGTGGCGGCAGCCTTACCATTAAAACGGGTACCTGCAACAACCGGGTATGGATCCAGTTTACTGATACCGGACCGGGAATCGCCAGCGAGGATATTTCACGGATCTTCGACCCTTTTTACACCACCCGGAAAGATGGAACGGGTCTGGGCCTGTCCATCAGCCACCAGATTATTACCAGCCATGGCGGGACCATTGATGTGACCTCCACGGAAAAGGGAGCCACCTTCACCATATGTTTACCCATTACGGAACTGACGGGAGGGCAAGCCAACCATGGTACCAACAATTCTAATCATTGATGACGAACAGCACCTCTGCTGGGCCCTGGAAAGGGCCATGCAACAGGAGGGATATCATGCCCTATCCACCACTTCCCCCTTAAAAGGGCTGGAACTCATCCGCGAGAAACAACCTTCTCTGGTAATTCTTGACCTGAAAATGCCTGAAATGGATGGTATGGATGTGCTCCGCAAGGCCAGGGAAATACAGCCCAAAATTCCGGTGGTCATCCTCACTGCCCACGGCACCATAGAAACGGCTATAGAAGCTATGAAAATAGGGGCGGCCGATTACCTCACCAAGCCTTTTGATCTGGACGAGTTAAAAATGGTCATCAAACAGAACCTGGTGATTACCCAGCTGACCACGGAAGTTAATTTCCTGCGCTCCGAATTGACCAAAAAATATGGCAAGCTGGTGGGAAACAGCCCGGCCATTCAAGAAGTCAAAAAATTAATTGAGCGGGTGGCCATAAGCGATGCCACTGTATTGATCACCGGAGAAAGCGGTACCGGTAAAGAAGTGGCCGCAGTAGCCATTCACCAGAATAGCCCCCGCCGGGATGGACCCTTTATTGCCGTTAACTGCGCAGCCCTGCCCGAAAACCTGCTGGAAAGTGAACTTTTTGGCCATGAAAAGGGGGCATTCACCGGAGCCACTGCCCGCAAGCTGGGCCGATTTGAACTGGCTGATCGGGGCACCATTTTCCTGGACGAAATTACCGAAATGCCCCTCTCCATGCAGGCCAAGCTATTGAGGGTACTTCAGGAAATGTCCTTCGAGCGGGTGGGGGGTACGGAAACAATTCATGTGGATGTCCGGGTAATTGCTGCGACTAACAGAAACTTGACCGAAGCTATAGAAAAGGGCATTTTCCGGGAAGATTTATATTATCGCCTCAATGTTTTCCAGATCCACCTGCCACCCTTAAGAGAGAGAAAGGAAGATATCCCTCTTCTGGCCAACCATTTTCTTGAAAAATTACGACCCAAATACCTGGTTAATAAAATCTCCCCGGCAGCAATGAAACTTTTATGTAGCTACCACTGGCCGGGGAATATTCGAGAACTGCAGAACGTTATTGAGCGGGCGGCTATTATTTGCCAGGGCAATGAAATATTACCCGAACACCTGCCCAAGGAACTGCTCCATACCTCCCCGGCTGAAAAGGAACTGGTAATCAACTTCCCCGATGAGGGCATATCTTTGGAACAGGTGGAAAAAGAACTGATCATTAAAGCACTTCAGAAAAGCGGGGGTAATCAAACCCGTGCCGCCCAGTTGCTGGGCATTACCCGCTCGGCCCTCTTATACCGGGCGCAGAAATATGGTATTATCAATTAACAGGATTCAATTTACAGGAAGCCTGTCACCTTAAAAAAGCCGGAAAAACTTTTTCCGGCAGCAGGATTTTGGGTGATTTTATCAGAATATTTTTATAACCGGAGGAACCTCGCCTGGCCGGTAAAGGTTGAGGCAAATTAAAGAGAATTTTAAATGAAAGATCGGTGGGTAACCATGTTAACAGCCAGTGACAAAATAACCGAAACAAAACAATTAATCACACCACGGGGCATGGTTTTTATTGAAGGACCGGTCAGCAAAGAATACCTGGCCACCCTTAACATGAATGACCGGCTGCGTAATTTCCGCAACCCCGCACGGCAAAAAGAGGCTCTAATGATTGCTGCCAGCTCCCCGGAAGGTCTGGTATACATTGCCCGGCATGCCCAGGAAATTATTGGGTATGTGCTCTTTCACAAACCCAGCGAATATACCCGCTGGAGCAGGCATCCCCGCCTGCTGGAGCTGGGAGCCATAGAAGTCAGCCGGAGCTGGCAGAGAATGGGGATAGCAAAAGAATTGCTGCAGCAGGCTTTCAAAAATGAAATGCTGGAGGATTATGTGGTTATAACCACTGAATTTTTCTGGCACTGGGATCTGGAGGGAAGTGGCCTTGACACCTTTGGCTACCAGCGCATGCTGACCCGGCTCTTTGGAAGTGCAGGTTTTAAAAGACGGGGAACCGATGATCCGGAAATTCTGGAACATCCCGCAAACATGTTAATGGTACGGTTTGGTAAGAGGGTAAGCAAGGTTCATGTTAAAGCTTTTGAGGATCTTACCTACCAGAATTCCCTGGTGGATTAAAAATTTTTTATTGACGGAGGTGGAAGTTTTTTGTATACTGTTATGTGAAAGTATTCACAAAACCGCCTCTCCTTTCCCCAGCAAAGCCCCCGGAAATGGGGGCAATTTTTTCTTATATACTGTATGCACCTTCATAACATAACCATAATTGGTACTTGTGAGGTATAATTATATTGCCTGCTTTTTGAATACAGGTTAGCGGTAATTCTTTTACCAACGGGATAATTTCTACGGTCAATTTAAGGAGGGACGAATCATGGGCATTTACGAATTCAAGGGCTTTAAACCTCAGCTGGCGGAAGATGTATTTATCGCTCCGGGAGCCAGAATTATTGGCCGCGTGGAAATAGGCCGCAACAGCAGCGTATGGTTTAATACGGTAATCCGGGGAGATGCGGACAGGGTAACAATTGGCGAAGAGACAAACATTCAGGATGGATGCCAGTTGCATGAGGATCCGGGCTATCCTTTGAAAATTGGAAACCGGGTTACGGTTGGCCACGGGGCCATTCTCCACGGATGTACCATTGAAGATGGTTCACTCATTGGTATGGGAGCTATTATTCTCAACGGAGCCCGGATTGGCAAAGGATCAGTGGTAGGCGCAGGCGCACTGGTGGTAGAAGGCCAGGAAATACCCCCCGGATGCCTGGCTCTGGGTTCACCAGCCCGGGTGATACGGCAGATCTCGGCACAGGAAATGGAAAAGCTCGAAAAACTGGCCCTTATTTACAGGCAACGGGCCGGGGATTACCGGCTCAACCTGTCTTCTTCCTCCCCTTAATAAAAACCGGCAGGTCTTCCCTTAAATAAGACTTTCAAGGGAAATTATTTTGTGTAGAAAATTAAAAAATTTTTGTGGAAATGAAGGAGATTTTTAGATTCTACAGAAATATATGCCAAAGAATAACTTTAAATGGCACTATATGGGGAAGACTGTGCCGGGGCGTGAAGCATGATGGGTGGTGTAGTTCTTGATTGCACACTTATACTTAAGTGGAGAGACAACCATGGACAAAATGCCTTTAATAGCCCTAATTTTTCAGTCTATCCCCGAAAGCATCCTCATCCTGGCCCTGGGTTTGACACTAATGGGCGTAGAACTAAAATGGAAAAGAATTTTTCCGGCAGCATTAATTTCTTCGCTGGCCTCTTATTTCGTAAGGGAATTACCTATACCATATGGTATACATACCCTGATAGGCATATGTGTGCTAACTCTACTGGTGATCATCTTTTTCAGAACTTCTTTCAGCGTGGCTATCAGCGCAGCCATGATCGGCATAGCTATCCTGGCATCGGTGGAAATGTTAATCCTCCCGGTAATATTCTCTTTAATTGGGGAAAGGACCATAAACAAAATCTGGTCATCCCCTGCCCTGCGAGTTTTACTGGCCATCCCCGAACTGGTAGTACTGGGCGTGTTAACCTTCTGGTGTATCAAAAAAAAGATCAACCTGCGTTCTTTAAGCAACAACCATGCAAAAAAGTCGGAGCGGGATTAACCAATGAGTACCTCTTCTCTCCCCAGTTATTTAATGGCTATTTTCAGCTTGGGACAGGCATTGCTGATCACCATTTTCACCCAGTACCTGGTCTTTTTTGAAACAACAGTGCCCCTGGGCTGGATAATGGTAGTTGACACGGTAATATTCGGGAATACCATCCTGGGTTTCATTTTGCTGCGCAAATCACTGGTCATTGAAGAACAGAACAACCTGATCCGCCAGCAGGCCAAACATATCCGTGACCTGGAAGAGATGATCCGGAATATACGAGCCCAGAGGCACGATTTTATCAGTCACCTGCAGGCAGTTTACGGCATGCTCCAGATGGGCAAACCCGAAAGCGCGCGGGAGTACCTGGCCGAGGTAACAGGGGACATCCGCATCCTCACCCAGACCCTGAAATTAAAAACCCCCGAGGTAGCTGCCCTGATTCAGCAAAAAGCAGCCCTGGCGGCCAGCCGCAACATTAGCTTCGGCCTGGTTACGGAAACCGACCTGGGCAAGTTGACCATGCGCCCCCACGACCTCAACCGTGTATTGGGTAACCTCCTGGATAACGCCATGGAAGCGGTGATGTTCCTGGAAACAAAGGATCGCTACATCAGACTGGAAATAAAAGAAAACAAAGATAGTTACATCTTTACGGTGGGTAATTCGGGCCCCGAGATAAAAAAGGAATTGAGGGAAAAGATCTTTGAACCCGGCTTTTCCACCAAGGGGGAAAACCGGGGCCTGGGTCTGGCCATTGTAAGGGAGATTGTGCAGCAGCATAAGGGGAAAATAAAAGTTTCCTCCCCGCCCACCACCTTCAAAATTATCTTACCCAAGGCAGGTGAGAACAGTGATCCATGAACTGGCAGTGAAATTAGCCAACCGGCTGGGCGAGGAACTGCAGCAGCAAGAACGGGTCACAGTGATTGCCTACGGCCTGGAGCTCCTGCTGGGATCAATGGTGAAACTGGTTTGTTTTATAATCATACCCCTGCTGCTGGGCATTCTCCCCCTGGTTCTGGCGGCTTTTCTGACCAGCGCAGCTTTCCGCCTGGTCGCCGGCGGGGCCCACTGCACCGCATATTACCGCTGTTTAATTGGGTCCCTGGCCACTTTTACGGGTGCGGGTTTCCTGGCCCGGTGGCTGGCAGGTACGGGCTTGGACACCCGGGAAATGGCCCTGGCGGGAGCCCTGTTTGCCTTCCTGGTGGCCATGCTCTGGGCACCGGCGTCTACTCCGGCCAAGCCCATAAGCCGGGAGGGTCACCGCCGGGTACTGAAAGCCATCTCCCTGCTGCTGCCCACGGTTTACCTGGTAGCGGTATATCTGCTCCCCATCCGGAGGGAATTACTGGCTGCCAGCACCCTGGGGCTGGCCTTTCAATCCTTCACCGTCACCCCGGCCGGCTACCGCTTCATGGAATGGCTGGATATTTTCCTGAGCCGGCTGCATTCTATCCTCATTCCCGGCAAAGGAGGTGTGAAGAATGCGGCTTAAGCACCGATTTTTGGGCCTGGTTGCTTCCGTGGCCATGATGGTGGCCGCCGCGGGCATCCTCCCGGCCAGCTGGCTTGCGTGGTACCAGCCGGAGGTGCCGGAAGAACTGCGCAGGTAAGGTTACTCTAGGACATGCATTATCCTGGGTGGGCATAAGCCCACCCTTCTTTCTAAACTCCCACTACGGCCACCTCATCCCGGTCCAGCTGCCGGCGTATATCCCTGGCCAGCCCGGCCAGAGCACGGTCTTCCCCGGCCGCCCGTTCAATCTGGCGCAGAAGATCGATCTCCCGGCGTATGATGGAAAAGATATCCCCTTCCTGGAGATTGGTCATTTCCAAAAGCTGTTCAAAACCGGCCCCCTGGTACCAGGCTGCAGCCAGAGCGGCAGGGAGGGGTGACCAGATACAAAAATGTTCCGGCACGCCGCTTTCGATTAAAAAGCGGCGCAATTTTTCCACCTTCTCCAGGGAAAAAGGCGGTGAGCTCACCTGTTCATCCCGGCCGGGCTGGTAATCCACACCGGCCAGGATAGCAGCTACCTCAACGGGAGGAGATTCCAGTAATATACCGGAAAAAACCAGTTCGGTGACCAGTATTTCCTGTACGTGTATATAAAGGGCGAATTTTCCTCGTGGTAAAAGTTCCCGGCCCCGCACATAGCCCAGCTTTTCCAGGAGAACCCATACGCTTTCAAAATCCCGGACGTAGTCCCGGGCATGCTTATTCAACTGTTTCAAACGTTTATGCAGCAGGTGAATTCTTTCTTCCAGACGGCGTATTTTCCGTGACGCATCCAGACAGGCTTTATAATGGCATTTCTTGCGCCCTTTTTGGAGCAGGATTTGAATCTCCTGCCGCCTCATCTTAATATCAGCACGATGGCGATACTTGCTTTTCTTAAGCTGATTCAGTTCTTTGCGCAGCTTAACCCGGTAAAGTTCACAGCGCTCCTGGCCCCGATCAGGACAGAAACAACGGGATAGCTCTGCGGCTTTATTTTCCAGCTTTTCTACTTCCTGGCGAAGCTGGCGGCTCTCTTTAGTGCTCTGGTAGACAGATAAATTCTTTTCCAGTAAGCGCCGAATTTCTGCATCGGTTTTCCAGCATAACAGGCTCAATACTGTATTGGGGGAGATGACCAGCCTGCCCCGGACAGGTTCCACCCCATCCTCCTGGTAAAAGCCAGTCTGGTCGGGAAAACGCTCATCTATACGAACGAAAACACGCCCCACCTCATCATAGCCGCGCCTACCCGCACGGCCGGCCATCTGAAAAAACTCCCGGTTTAAAAGAGGGCGAAACTCCTGACCGTCCCACTTACGACAGGAGTCAAAAACCGTACTGGCAGCAGGAAAGTTCACCCCTACAGCAAAGGTTTCCGTACAAAAGAGAACATAGACCAGCTGGGATTCATAGAGCCTTTCCACCAGATCTTTAAGCAGTGGCGGCAGGCCGGCATGGTGATATCCAATGCCCTGAAGCAGCAAGCGACGCAGGTTCTGGCGCCGGGGGCTAAAAAGGCCCGGCGCGTTCTCTTCCGCCTCCTGAATCATCTGACGGACAAGCCGCTTCTCCCTGGAAGTAAGAAAATCCCACTCCCGCCCCAGTTCTTCGGCCAGCAATTCCGTACGCCCGCGGCTAAAGGCAAAATACAGGGCCGGGAGATAATCCTGTATGGCTTCAATTACTTCATTACAGGTCGGGCTGGAAAATATAACCGCCAAATTTACACCACCTGTCTTTTCCTTTTAGTGATCCTGCTCCCATCCAGCAGCTGTCACCCTATCCCAGCGATGCCGGCGCCAGCGACGAATTTCCTGTCTTTCAGCAATTTCCTCCCGCGCCTCTTCCTCGTTCAACACATCTCCTCCAGGCGCAATCCAGGAAATTTCCAGGGGGACAGCCCGGCACCTCTCTTCTATCACCTTAACCTCTTCTCCCCGCACCTCAGCTACCCAGGAAGAAATCTCATGAATATTGGGTACAGTAGCGGAAAGACCCAGAATTTTTATATGGGGCGGGGCAAAAATAATGCTTTCCTCCCAGGCCGTACCCCGCTCGGGGTCATCCAGGTAATGCATTTCGTCAAAAATAACGTGCGTGGTCTGCTCCAGTTCTTCTGGATTGGCAAAGCACCAGTTACGGAAGATTTCCGTGGTCATCACCAGCAGCGGCGCCCGCTCGTTAATGGAGAGATCTCCCGTAATTAAACCCACTTTGTCTGAACCGAAAAGCTGCCTGAAATCCCGGAATTTCTGGTTGGATAGAGCCTTAATGGGCGACGTATACACCGCCCCTTTACCCCTGGCCAGTACGTGTTCCAGCAGTTTCTCGGCGATCAGGGTCTTGCCCGTTCCCGTGGGAGCAGCTACCAGAACGGTATAACCCTCCAGCAAAGCAGCTATGGCCTCTTCCTGGAAACGATCAAGTTTAAAGGGGCCTGCAGGTAAAATAAACTTCGAAGGGCGAAATCGAGGCCGGCGTTTACTCCGAATACCGCTCCCTTTCTTCTGTTCCAAGGCCCAAAACCTTCCTTTCTCCGGTACTTTGCTCCTTAAGCCCATTATACAATATTTACCGGGCTGAGTTAACCGAATAAATTTACTTGTTATAGATTTTTCGCTATAATAGAAAAAATACCCTTAAGGAGTGATTCCCTGTGAACCAGAAACCCCCGGTAGACTACCGGGTCAATTACCTCCCGGATGGACGACTGCTCAGTGTAGAAATTACCTGCTGCGGCCAGTATACAGGTGAAATCCGCTTTGCGGACGGGCAATCCCTTACCTGCTCCCGGTGCGGGACGCGACATGTTTTGCATATCCAGCATAACCACTTCCATCTCCGTCAATTCAGAAATGAATAAAACCAGAGACTTGCCGGGAGGGTATTAAGGCTCCCACGGAAAATAGCTATGATCAAACAATGGTTTTCCTGGTTATATCTGGAACCGATTACAATTTACCTGACCCACCAGCTGTTAATAATACTGGCCGGATACGCTGCGGAAATTTTTTTCCCCGGCCATTACCACCCAAAAGAATTTTTTGCCATTGTGGGTCAGGGCCTTAACCGCTGGGATGCCGGCTGGTACCTGAGGATCGCCCAGGAAGGTTATAACGAAAAATCCGCCGCTTTTTTCCCCTTCTACCCCCTGCTCATATACCTGCTTATCCGTCTGGGGATGAACCCGGCAGCAGCCGGTATCCTCATCTCCAACCTTTCTTTAATGGGCATACTTTTTATTTTCCACCGGCTGGCCAGGATGGACCACGACCTGTCCACTTCCCGGAGGGCTACATGGTACCTGGCCCTTTTCCCCACTGCCTTTTATTTATCCGCCATTTATACTGAATCCCTTTTTCTCCTCCTGGTACTCCTTACCTTTTATTTCCTGCGCCAGAAACGATGGCTTCAGGCCGGACTCTGCGGTATGCTGGCTGCATCCACGCGAAACCTGGGTGTTTTTTTACTCTTTCCCGCCCTGTGGGAATACTTTCAGGCCACGAAAGGGAAAATAAGCAAGGACATTCTTTTCCTGGCCTTAATTCCCGCAGGCCTGGCGTTTTATATGATTTTCCTGCAAATAGAAATGGGTAACCCCCTGGCTTTTATTGAAGCCCAGCAATTCTGGTATCGCACCTTTGCCTGGCCCTGGACAAGTTTTGAACGGGCAGTGATATTGTTATGGGAAAATAAGCACTTCAGCCGCCAGTTACTGGACCTTTCCTTTACCCTGGCGGGGCTGGTCATGTTCTTCCTGTCCCTGGGAAAGGAACGCACTTCCTATACATTGTTTACCCTGGCCGGTCTCTGGTTACCCCTTTTCTCTCCGGCATCCCACGCCCCTTTAATGAGCATGCCCCGCTTCGTAATGGTGCTGTTTCCGTTCTACCTGACGCTGGCCCGGCTGGTTAAAGGAGAAGCTGGACATAATTTTATTCTTGCCCTGAATTCATCCCTGTTTTTTCTCCTTTACCTGCTGTTTACCCGCGGGCACTGGATTGCTTGAGTAGGGAGGTATTACCCTTGCTTACGATAATCATTCCAACCTGTAACGAAGAGCAAAATATCATACCTCTAACCGAACGTATTTGCAGCTCCCTGCAGGGACAAGCCTTTGAAATCCTGTTCGTCGATGATAGTAGCGATGGAACCACCAGGGTTCTGGAAGAACTGAGCCATAAAAATCCACAAATCAGATTCATCCACCGGCATAACCAGCGGGGCCTGGCCACCGCCGTGGTAGAGGGGTTCAAAGCAGCCAGGGGGAATATACTGGCAGTTATGGACGCAGATCTTCAGCACCCACCGGAAATCCTTCCCCACATGCTGAAGAGCATCAAGGAGGGGAATGATCTGGTCATAGCCTCCCGCTTTGTACCCGGAGGAGATGACGGCGGTCTAACCCCTTTAAGAAAACTGATATCCCTGACGGCCCGTTTAATTGGACGGTTGGCCTTAAAAAAAGTGCGACCGGTAAAGGATCCCGTGAGCGGATTTTTTATGTTGAAAAGAAAAGTTATTGATGGTGTCACCCTCTCCCCTCTGGGGTGGAAAATACTTATGGAAATACTGGTACGGGGGCGTTATCACCGGACGGCCGAAATACCTTATGTTTTCGAACGTCGCCGGGGTAACCACTCCAAAATGAATATAACTGAACAGGTTAATTACCTGCGCCACCTGGTGCGCCTGGTATTAAGCAGCCCGGAAGATTTGCGTTTCTGGAAATTTTGCCTGGTGGGAACTGCTGGAGTAATGGTTAATATGCTTTTCTTCCTTCTCTTCAATCGCTTGTTTTCCCTGGACGTGGTACTTTCTGCTCTCCTGGCCACCAGTCTGGCTATTTTTGGGAATTTTATGCTTAACGATCTTTTTACCTGGACACAGCAAAAAGAGGATCACCTGCTAAACCGTGCCATAAAATTTTATCTTTGCTCCGGCGCGGGCATGGTTATTAATGTGGCTGTTTTAAGCGCTTTACACTGTTACCTGCGCATACCAGCCATCCTGGCCAACGGGGCAGGAATTCTTGCTTCCACAGCATGGAATTATTATGCCAATAATCGCTGGACCTGGGCAAATACAACTTCCCGGCAACTGGCCAGCGAAAAATCCGACTCCCATTAAAAATTTTCTTAAAATATAACAGCCTATTTAAAAACACGAAACCGGACTGTCATTTTTAACAGTCCGGTCTTTTATGCTGTGAGCAAACCTGTAAGCCGAGTTCTGTCTTGGGTGATCATCTATCTGGGACGCCAGTTGCCTGACGCCTCTAGCGACCTTTACCCGGGGACGGAGCGGGCCACCCCATTGTCCCCCTATTCGGTCTTGCTCCAGGTGGGGTTTACCTAGCCGGCCCGTCGCCGTGGCCGCTGGTGCGCTCTTACCGCACCGTTCCACCCTTGCCCGGCACACAGCCCAGCGGCTAAAGTGCCGGGCGGTCTGCATTTCTGTGGCACTTTCCTTGGGGTCGCCCCCACTGGGTGTTACCCAGCACCCTGCCCTGTGGAGCTCGGACTTTCCTCAGGCACCTGCAAGGTGCCCGCGATCACCCGGTTTACTCACAGCAATTTATCACGCTTAGAGGATTATAACACATTCGAATTATCTTTTCAAATGTTTTATTTACGCAAATTTCATGCCTTGTTATTTACTTTCCTGCAGCAGACGCAAGCGCTCCAGTTTCTCTTCCAGTTCTTCAAGCCGCTCTACCATTTCTGCTTTCACAGAATGAGCCGGCCAGCGTCTCTTTAATTCATCAATTTCTTCCTTCAGAAGAATTATTTGCTTTTTTAAGTCTTCGCCACCCATTCAATCACCCCCGATAAAATATCCCGCAACGGAACGCCCGGAGCCATTTTGGTATTATAAAACCGTCCGGCCAGGACACCGGGGCGGTTTCACCGCCTATTCTTCCCGAACCCTAACCGCATTTTCCTTAACGGCTTCACCGGGTACTGCTCCCTCTTTATCCTCCCCCCTGACCGGGTTAGCCGCCCGGCGAAATTCTCTCAACCCCTTTCCCAAAGCCTGCCCCACTTCCGGCAGTTTGGACGGTCCAAAAATCACCAGGGCAATAATTAAAATTAAAATCAACTCCCACGGTCCCATACCAAACATATAAACCCCTCCTTTACTGATTGAAAATCAGGTGCTAACCTCCAACATACGTGCTTTATTACCCACTTTAGAGCGGTAGAACCGGTAGACCAGGTAGGACACCACGACACCTGCCTCGTACAGCAGCACCATGGGTAAGGCCATCATCAACTGGGAAATCACATCGGAACCCGGAGTTAAGATGGCAGCCAGAATGAAATTGAGCAGCAGAGCGTACTTCCGCTTCTTCACCAGCCAGCGGGGAGTGACCAGCCCCATCCGGGTTAAAACAAAGGCCACCAGGGGCAACTGGAAAACCAGGCCAAAGGGAATAAAGAAAGCCAGCACAAAGGAAAGATAATCACGCACTGTAATCATGGGCTGCAACCCTTCCGTTACCAGCACCAGCAAAAACCGAACGGTGAGGGGAAAAACCGTAAAGTAGGCAAATATAATGCCGGTCGCAAAAAGGGCTACCGAGAGGGGAAAGAGGACCAGTAAAAGGCGTCTTTCCCCCCTGGTGAGGGCGGGCAGGATAAACCCCAGCACCTGCCACACCATCACCGGAAATGCAAGGATAGAACCCGCCAGAAGGCTAATTTTAATCTTAGTTAAAAATGCTTCACCCACCCGGGTGGCAATTACGGGAACATCCAGCTCTTTTAAGGGCCTGGTTAAAAAAGCCAGCAGTTGATCGCTGAAGGTAAAGAAAACAACCAGCGCACAGGTCGTTAAGGCTGCAATTGAGATAATAACTGCTTTACGCAGATCTCCAAAGTGCCCCGCCAGGGGCATGAGTTTCTCTTCCATCTCCTCCACCTCCTGCCCCTGCTGGCCGGCATTTTAAAAAACCGACATCTTCCGGGGCCAGTTAGACGCCTGCTTACGGAAAGCTGGGGATTGGACTTGCTTTTTAACCAGGCGATTGTACCACAGGGGATGTCGTTCTTTCACGTATTCCATATCCACCCATCCGGTAAACATACCCCGCAAAAGGGGCCTGTTAGCTTTGAAAAGAAAAGCTGCCAGGTGGGCCAGAATGCCGAAAATCAACATAAATGTAGCCAGCGTATGAATATCGCTCATCCAGATCATGGTGTTGCCCGGAAGAGAAATGCCCGGCAAATTTTTTAATACTTTGACGATGCCGGTGATAATGATTACCAGCAACCAGAAGCCAATATAAGCATAGGCCAGTCTTTGCTCGGCCAGGAACTTGTCGCTGGGTGGTTCCTTACCACCGGTAAACATGGCCCTGATGATCATGTATGATTCTTTAAGGTCGCCCCTCCTGGGCAGGATACCATATTCCCTGCGCAGGACATGAAACACAATATGATATGCCACCGCGAACATCAACACAGCTGCAGCTACATAATGCAAGTAGAGGGTTGCCGCAAAATCTGCCGACCAGCCCAGGCCGGGAATTTTATAAATCATGTAACGCCTGTAGACGGGCATCTGACCAATTCCGCTAAAGATAAGCAGAATGGTTGAAATGGCTACAGCCCAGTGAACAAAGAGCACCGAGGCACTATGCCGGCGAATTTTTTTATCTTTTTCCCGGATCCTATCCACCATGGTCTTCTCCCCCTTTTATGGTCCTGTAAGCAGCATAACCGGCCGCAAAGGCTCCCGCCAGCGGAGCTGCCAGCAGGGCGCCGGCAATACCGTTAACCGAATCAAGGAAGTTTCCCACACCCTCCGGCATACCGGGAAATCCCGGGGCTTCCGGGTTCGGTTGCCTGTTTTTTTGCATCATCAACTGCTCATGAATTTTGGCAAAGGAAACTGGCGAAACGTAAAAGGTGGACGTCCCCCCGTTCTCCTTATCTCCGTATATGTACCCGCCAATTTCCCGGGCCCTTTTCCTGGCCTGCTCACGCATTTCTTCCTTATCCCCAAAGACAATGGCACCCCTGGGGCAGGCTTCCACGCAGGCCGGGATTTTCCCTTCTTTAATCCGGTGGTAGCACAGGTCGCACTTGTACATTACTCCCCCTCCCACGTACCTGGGGGCCAGCTTCATGTACAGTCCCACTCCTGCCTGCCGGGCAGGTATTCCCCAGGGGCAAACGTCCCGGCACTTGGCGCCTCCCAGGCAAAGGTTGGGGTTGATGATTACAGAGCCCTCGGGGGTTTTGCTCTGAGCACCGAAAGGACATAGATTAGCACAGGGCGGGTTGTCACAGTGCATGCACCGCCGGGGGATAAATACATTCAGCACACGACCATCCTGTTTCACCTGCACATGCTGCACAAAAGTCCAGTTGTAGGGCGTCAGGCGTGTGGTCAAATCCCTTTTGTCCTGCCAGTCTTCTTTCTTTTTCTGGGGCCAGTAGTATTCAATACGTTCGGCTGGACGAGGAAACTTGAAATTATTCTCTTCCCGGCAGGCACTGACACACCGGGGTACCTTCAATCCCTGGCAGCCGTCGCATTTCGTTAAATCATAGAAGGTTCCCCGGGGGGTGATGGTGGCACCCCCTGCTGTCTTTTCCAGCCCGAACAGTACCAGCCCGGAAGCGAGGCCCGCCGCCAGAGTGCGCTTGATAAAATCCCGCCGCGATAACAAGGGCATCTGTTACCCCCCTTTAAATTTGTAAAATAACCGGGTTTCCAGCCCGGAGTTTAAAAAGTAAAAACAGGAACAGTGAATCCGGCCGGACTCAGCTACCTATACCTGTAGGGGTATATGGTGATTATAGATTAGCATACAGCTTCCACCCTGTCAATACTCTTATATAAAAAGACTCAGCAATAATAAATTAAAGAAAATAAATACCCCGCGGGGTAAGGCCAGGCCTTTTACTGCGGGGACATGCCGGGAACAGGGGTATTCTTATGGGGCAACGCTTCCAGGTATATAATGGTCCGTTCGGCCACCACCACCAGTTTCACTTCCAGAACATATTGTCTTCCGTCCACTTCCACCTGGCGCTGATCAATCACCCGGGGGATCAACAGGTGATCCAGGCGGCTCACCTCCTGCCCCAGTAAAGGATGTAACCACTCCCGCACGTGATTTTCTATAACCAGACGAGCCCGGGCCTGATCCAGACCAGGTATCTCCTTTTCCTGCACCAGCGTAACGTTTACTTCCAGAGCAGTAATGGTTTGAGGATGGTGACCGGCCAGGTTTTCTTTAACCTGCTGCAATTCCTTTTCCGTAGCCGCCAGCTTTTCCTGCAGCTCGTTGTTGGCCAGGGTCAGCCGGTCCACCTGCTGTCCCAGCAGGGCATTGACCAGGGCCCCGCCTGAAAGCATACCTATCAGCATGGCCGCCACTAAGCGAGTTTTCATTTATTACCTCCGCACAGGGCCAGGATCAGATAGTGAGCAGTCTGGGTTCCCGCCAAAGCACTGACAATGTAAAAAAGCTGCTTGATCACCGCGCGGACTTCCCCCTGGAAAAGCCCGCTCTCTAAAATTTCAAAAGTGGAAAAGGTACCGCCGATGGCGGCGGCAATGGCCCAGATTTTGATATCCCGGGCCAGTTTAAGCATGGTGATCACCGGCGGTTCCCGAACCAAAACGGCAGCCAGGGAACCTACCATCGATGCTCCCAGCAGGATGCCCAGGGCCGTAAAATAAATTAACACCATTTTATTGAGAAATGTCTCCACGACGGATCACTCCCGGGACAAGTTTGTAATAAAAGTATTTTTTTGGCAGGAAAAATATGACTGGTCGGGGATTTTTAAAATGTTTAATTAAAAAACAAAGAAAAACCCCCTTTCGCAAATTGGCCTGCAAAGGGAGTTTTTCTATGAATGTGGTGGGGAATTTAAGTGAAATTCCAGAGAACCCTGCTCAAGAAATCCCTGGTGCGGCTCTTTTGTGGCCGGCTGAAAACCTGGGCCGGCTCCCCTTCTTCCACAATGCGTCCCTCATCCATAAAGATCACCCGGTCTGCCACCTCCCGGGCAAAACCCATTTCGTGGGTGACCACGATCATGGTCATGCCTTCCCTGGCCAGTTGCTTCATTACCGCCAGCACTTCCCCCACCAGCTCCGGGTCCAGGGCTGAAGTGGGCTCATCAAAAAGCATCAACCGGGGGTGCATGGCCAGGGCACGGGCAATGGCCACCCTCTGCTGCTGCCCGCCGGAAAGCTGACAGGGATAGGCGTCTACCTTATCGGCCAGCCCCACCTTATGTAAGAGGGCCAGTGCTTCTTCTATGGCTTTTTCCCTGGGCACCTTTTTCACCATAATTGGTGCTTCGATAATATTTTCCAGCACGCTCATATGGGGAAAAAGGTTGAAATGCTGGAAGACCATGCCTACCTCCCGGCGTAAAAGATTGAGGTCATCCTGCCGGGGGTCGATCACTTTACCGTCAAATATAACCTGGCCCTGTTCGGGCTGTTCCAGGAAATTCAAGCAGCGCAGCAGCGTGCTTTTGCCGGAACCGCTGGCCCCGATCAGCACCGCCACCTCCCCCTCCCGCACCTCCAGGTTGACGTCCTTGAGGGCATGCAGGCGACCAAACCACTTATTGAGATTGCGCACCTTGACCAGGCTCATTTCCCCTTCCCCCTTAACTTTCTACTTTCAAACGGCGTTCCAGGCGGTTGACCAGGAAGGTAAAGAGAACAACCAGGGCCAGGTAATACAGGCCGGCGATGGTATAAAATTGCAGTTCCGCAAAGTGGGTGGAAGCCAATTGCATGGAAACACCAAACAACTCTTTCATAGTTACGAAGGCGGCCAGCGATGAATCCTTTAAACCGATAATAAACTGGTTGCCTAAAGGAGGTACGACCCGCTTAAAGGCCTGGGGTAATATAACGCGGCGCATGGCCAGGCCGTAGCTCATGCCCAGGGAACGGGCAGCCTCCATTTGTCCCCGGTCAATGGATTGAATACCGCCACGAAAAATCTCCGCAATGTAAGCCCCGTTATGCACGGCCAGGGCGATAGCCGCCGACCAGAAGCTGCCAAAGTCCACAATGGTAGCCAGGCCAAAATAAATGGCAAAGAGCTGCACAATGAGGGGAGTGCCGCGAATGACAGTAATGTACGTGTCGGCGAGATAACGCCAGAATCTCCGCCCGGATATTTTCATGAGAGCAAGCACCAGTCCAACAACCATGCCCATAGCCAGGGCGGTAGCGGTGAGTTCCACCGTAACCGCCGCAGCCCGGATAAAAAAGGGTATGGAGGTTACCAGATAATGCAAGAAGTCCATTTTGCGTCCTCCCGCAAGTGATGTCTATCCAGGCAGCGCACCGGGGTAATACAATATTACTTACTTATATCGGTACCGAAGTATTTTTTGCTGATGGCCAGATAGGTCCCGTCAGCCTTGATTTCTTCCAGGGCTTGATTTACCTTTTCCCTAAGCGGATCACCCTTGCGAAAGGCTATGCCCACGTTTTCAACAAAAAGCAAATCCCCCACCGGCCTGATGTCCAGCTTTTGCTCGCGGGCGGCAATCGTACCCACAAACCGGTCGGTAATTACCGCCTCCACCCTCCCCCGGGCCAGATCCTGCAGGGCGGTCACATCACTGGTGTAATTCTTGATGTTTTTGGTATATTTCCGGGCCTCCTGGTCGTAAACACTGGAGATCAGCACGCCCACGGGCGTGTTGTCTTTTATGTCACGAATATTCTTGATATTAGAATCATTACGAACAAAAAGTTGGGGGCCGGAAACGTAATAGGGATCGGAAAAGTCCACCTGCTTTTGCCTTTCCGGCGTGATGGTCATACTACCAAGAATGGCATCGTACTTTTTCGCTTTTAAGCCGCTGATCAACCCTTCCCAGGGGGTGGCTATGGGTACGGGCTTCATGCCCATCTTTTCGGCCAGGGCCCGGCCAATTTCCACGTCAAACCCGGTGAGCTGGTTGTTTTCGTCGAAGTAGTTAAATGGACGGTACTGGCCGGACATGGCGTAGGTAAAAGTAGGCTCCTGTTCCGTACCACCACTGGAATTGCAGCCGGCCAGGATGACCAGCGCAAAGACAAAACCCAGCAATAAAGAAAGCCACTTATTTTTTCCCACTTTTAGTCCCCCTTTTTCATCCAATTCTTATTTCACCGGTCTAACCCAGATATTCATGTTTTCAAACCCGCCATCAATGTGGCAGTTGTTGATGAGCGTGCCCCGGAAGACATAACCCAGGCGGTGAAGGACCAGGTTCATTCCGTAAGACGAGGCCCGGGCCAGGCTGTAAAGACAGTTAATATTGCGTTCCAGGCATTGTTTTTCGATGTGCAAAAGCAAAAGGCTGTTCAAACCCATACCCCGGTAGGCGGGATCGGTGGCACAGTTGGTCAGTTCGGCCCTGCGGTGCTCACATTGAATTTCGGCTGCCGCCACGCTCGCCAACCGGTCACCGTGATAAACAACCATGAAAAGATCTCCCTTTTTCATGGAGCAGGCCAGGTAAAAGGGATCATATACCGGCGTGGGGTAGCTGCGGAAAACCTTTTTGAACAACCTGGCCATGGGGAATATGTCATCCCCTCCCGCCTGGCGCAGGGTGAATCCCGGCGGCAAACTACCCCGCCAGTCCTTTTTGCAGGCCAGTATCTCCTGGAGCACTTTTTGTTCCTGGTTTAAAACCCTGGAGTCTCTCCGCTCTGCCCGGGGGAAGGCTGCCAGGAAATAGGCATTCCCCCCTTGAAAATAACCATCGATCATACCTTCCACATGAAACCCGCCGCCCTGGATTTTGAGCAAATCGCCGGATTTGACCGGAAAGATAATTTTACCCATACCCCGCCTTAAAGCCAGCTTCTTAAGAAAGCTGCGCAGTGCCGCCGGATTCCCCGCCTGATAATCAATTACCCAGATCCGTTCGCTGGTTTGGTCCAAACGGGCCGACACCCAAAAATCCGGTCCATAATGCCTGATCATCCGGTCACCCAAGTCAAGTACCCCCTTTGACCTGGGCCACCCTGCTCTCCTTGTTTGCCTGGAAGGTAACCGCCTTTCCCTGTAATAATCCGGCTACTCCCGCGCCCTTGCCGGCGTATCTCTTTTCCTCCCAGCCAGGTTCCGTGTAGACGTGGATGTTTCCTTCAAAGTTGCGCAGGACTATCTTCCCCTGCCCCTGGGATAAGACGTAGTTCGGCCCCAGGGGTATTTTGCCACCTCCTCCCGGAGCGTCAATGACAAAGGTGGGGACGGCCAGCCCGCTGGTATGACCGCGCAGACTTTCAATAATTTCTATCCCGGTGTTTACCGGCGTGCGGAAATGACCTATTCCTTCGGAGAGATCGCACTGGTACAGGTAATAGGGACGCACCCTGATTTGCAGTAACTTATGCACCAATTGGAGCATGACGTCCGGCCGGTCGTTTACCCCCCGTAAAAGTACCGACTGGTTGCCCAGGGGGATACCGGCACCGGCCAGGCGGGCACAGGCACTGGCTGCCTGGGGGGTAACTTCGCGGGGGTGATTGAAATGGGTATTAATCCACAGAGGGTGATATTTTTCCAGCATGGCACAGAGTTCCGGAGTTATGCGCTGGGGCAGAACCACGGGAGCGCGGGTACCAATGCGGATGATTTCCACGTGGTGAATGGCCCGTAATTTGCGCAGAATGTATTCCAGTTGCTCATCCGTTAAGGTGAGAGGGTCCCCACCGGAAATCACCACGTCTCGAACGCGCGGATTGTTCTGGATATAGGCAATGGCCCTGTCCAGGTGGGATTTGGGCAAGGCCCGGTCCCGCTGGCCGGTCAGCCGCCGGCGGGTACAGTGCCGGCAGTACATAAAACAACAATCGGTGACCAAAAGGAGCACCCGGTCGGGGTAACGGTGCGTCAGCCCGGGCACCGGTGAATCGACTTCCTCATGAAGGGGGTCGCGCATATCCCCGGGCACCGTTTGTAGTTCTTCGGGTTGCGGTACGGCCTGGAGCCGTATAGGGCATTTACGATCGACCGGATCCATTAAGCCGGCATAATAGGGCGTTATGGCCATGCGAAATTTTTTCAGGCAGGCTGTAATGTCCCTCATTTCACCGGCAGTAAGTTTAATAAACCGGGTCAGCTCATCCACGGTGGTAATGCGATGCTTCAGGTGCCAGCGCCAGTCGTTCCATTCCTCTTCAGTTACCTGCCACCTTTCCCACAACTTTAACTGGTTATTCATTAGACCACTCCCAAGAGTTTTTCTAAAAGATACCTGACAACTTTATCGTAGTTTATAAGTTGCCATGTTTCCCCTATTATAACACACATAATTGCAAGGCAAACAGTTCAATAATCCACCCATTTTTGCCATCAGGCTGGATATGGCTTGATTAACAAGCCATATCCGGAAGATGCTTTTAAAAACAAAAAAATCCGGCAACCATCCGGTCACCGGATTCTGGCCATACATTAGTAGGCCGTAAATATAATGTGCTCGTGGTTCAGAAAGGAACAGTATTATCCTGAGCTAACGTGTAGCACCGGTAAGGGGCAACCGGGCAGCAACCCATCGGCGCGCCAAGAGTCACTTAAGATAGAAATAAGGATCCCCTTCCGCATTGCTAAGCAAGCACTCTACAGCCAGACCCCTTTCCCGGCAGGCCTGGAGTAAATATTCCTGCAGGACCGGCAGGATTACCCTTTCGGTACCAAAGTGACCGGCATCCACAAAAGCCAACCCCGCCGCAAGCATATCCCGGGCAGTATGATAGCCCACATCCCCCGTTACGAAGACGTCTGCATTAAGTGCCCGGGCCCTGGTCCAGAGATCACCGCCAGAGCCGCCACAAAGGGCCACCCGCTTAACCGGGCGTCCCTTTTCTCCTCCCCAGCGTACCGCAGGCAGTTCGAGAACTTCTTTCACATAAGTAACAAAATCCCTCAGGGGTAACGTTTCTTCCAGGACCCCTATCCTTCCCAGACCGCTGGAAGGGGTGACCTGGTTGGCCAGGGGATAGAGATCGTAGGCCACCTCCTCGTAGGGATGGACCTCGAGCATAGCCCTCACCACCCGCTCCACAAGCCTCCGGGGGACGATGGTTTCCAGCCGAACCTCCCTTACCTGCTCAAGGCGGCCCTGCCGGCCGATATAGGGATTGGTCCCTTCCAGGGGCCTGAACGTACCTGTTCCCTCCACCCCAAAGGTGCAATCACTGTAATTCCCAATCCACCCGGCCCCGGCTGCCCCGATGGCCGAGCGCACCGCATCCACGTGATCCAGGGGCACAAAAACCACCAGTTTCAAGTATTGTTCCTTTCCGGAACTCAGTACCTGGATATCCCGCAACCGCAAGCGCCGGGCCAGGACGTCATTTACCCCGCCGCGACAGCGGTCCAGATTGGTGTGGGCGGCATACACGGAAACACCGGCGCGGATGAGGCCGGCCACCAGTGCCCCACCGGGCCGGTCCGTCCGGATTTGTTTTAACTCTTTAAAAAACAGGGGGTGATGAGCCACAATCAGCTGAACATCCCTTGCCAGCGCTTCCCGGTATACCGCCTCGTTCACATCCAGGCAGAGCAATATGCGCCGGACTGGAGCCCCCGGATCACCCAGCTGCCAGCCGGGGTTGTCCCATGGTTCCGCCAGCTCCAGGGGGGCCATTTCTTCAATAATATTGGCAATGCTTGCACCACTTACTGGCACTTTTTTAACACCTCCTGCAAACGGACCAGTCTGGCTGCAATTTCCCGGGACTTATTTTCAGTTCTGGGACTGTTACTCCGGGCCAGGGATTTTAGAATATGCTGGCATTCAGATATTAATTTATGTATGTACACAGGGAGGAGGGGATGTTTTTTTTCCACTAGGCGGGGCCCGATCTCCAGTATGAAGGGATCGGTTACTCTTTCCGGACCTGGCTCGGCCACCATAACCACATAAAGACGGCCGTCATCTTCCACCAGCGTTTCATCAACCAGCCGCCAGCCATTCTCCGCCAGCCATAACCGCAGATCCCCCGCATCCGCCATGGGCTGCAGGATCAATCGCCTGGAGGCGGCCAGCACCTCCGGGGCAGCAGCCAGGATCTCCCGGATGGTGTTTCCCCCCAGGCCGGCCAGCACAATTACCTGAGCTTCCCCGGGTAAAAGGGGGCGCAGGCCGTCACCCTGGCGTACATCAATTTTACCGTCCAGGCCCTGCAGGTGAACCGCTGTACGGGCGCTACGGTAAGGCCCGGCATTTAACTCGGTAGCCACCGCTTTGGGACAGATACCCTTCGCCACCAGATAGATGGGCAACAGGGCGTGATCGGTCCCGATATCCGCCACCACCACCCCGGGCGGTACATAGGCGGCAATGGCCGCAAGACGCCTGGTCAGACGCAATAAATAGGTCCCTCCACTTTTTCGTTGTTTATTTTAACAAGCGTCACGTCAAATAAAACGCCGAAGTTTAGACCGGGGGGGAGGCCGGCAAGGAGCACCGGAGCACGAGGGACAACCCCTGGCATTATGCTACGGTATATTGTAACATTTACCAGCACCCAACCGCAAGAAAAGGGCGGCCAAAAAAAACTAAGGCCCCCACTGGCGGGGGACCTAATCTTTAACCTCCGGTTTATTTGCAACCTGCCGGGATTGTGCGCACAATCACGGTATAAAGCTCCGGGCCGAAACTTTCCCGACCAGCTTTTTCCCCTTGATAATGTTGGCACCCAGGGCCAAAGCAATCAAGATTAAGCCGATGATATCTGTATATATACCCGGATGAAGGGTCATCAGGGAACCGGCCAGCAGCATGGCTCTCTCCGGCACGCTGGCCGTCCGCACCACAAAGCCAATGGTACTCCCGGCCAGGGCCATTACCCCGATAACCGCAGTCAGCACGGCCCAGGCAATGTGCCAGAAGTCGCCTTCTGCGATCAGGGTCGGCTCGTAGGCAAACATGAAGGGCACGATAAAGGCGGCCAGGCCAATTTTACAGGCCGTGAAACCTATTCTCATGGGATCGTCCTTGGCAATACCCGCCGCGGCATAGGCCGCCAGGGCCACCGGCGGGGTAATGGCGGAAATAATGGCAAAGTAGAATACAAACAGGTGGGCAGCCAGGGGCAGCACGCCCAGCTTGATCAGCGCCGGCGCGGCCATGGTACCGGTCACGATATATGCAGCGGTAGTAGGCAGGCCCATGCCCATGATCAGGGCCACCACGGCTGTCATCAAAAGCGCAAGCCACAGGGTGCCGGCGGAAAGGGCTACAATGAACGAGGAGATCTTCAACCCGGCACCCGTGATATTGATGCTGCCGATCACCAGGCCCGCCGCGGCACAGGCCAGGGCCACGGTACACGTATTTTGCGCAGCCGCCACGGCTCCTTCTTTAAAGCGCGACCAGTTTATCCGGGTTTCCTTATTAAAGAAGGAGACAATGAACATGGCGATAATGGCGTAAAATCCGGAGCGGATGGGTGTGTACTGGAGCACGGCCAGGAAGTAGACCAGGACGACCAGGGGAATCAGGAAATGGCCGCCCTCCCTCAACACCTTCCAGGCGTTGGGCAACTGCTCCCTGGGTAACCCGGTTAAGCCCAGCCGGCAGGCTTCAAAGTGAACGCCAAAGAGAACGCACAGGTAATACAAAAGCGCCGGGATGATCGCCGCCACCACCACGTTGATGTAAGGAATACCCAGGAATTCCGCGATGATGAAGGCCGCCGCACCCATAATGGGCGGCATGAGCTGCCCGCCGGAGGAGGCACAGGCTTCCACCGCCCCGGCAAAGTGCGGCTGATAGCCGTTGCGCTTCATGAGGGGTATGGTAAAGGTACCGGTACCCACCACGTTGGCCACCGCGCTGCCCGAAATGGAACCCATGAACCCGCTGGCCAGCACGGCCGTTTTGGCCGGTCCCCCGGCAAAGCGGCCCATCAGGGCCATGGCCAGTTTGAGCAGGAAATCGCCCATGCCCAGTTTTTCCAGCATGGAGGTCAGGAAAATAAACAGGAAAATATAACTGGCCGAAACCCCCAGGGGCACGCCAAATATCCCCTCGGTGGTCAAATACATCTGGGAGACAACACGGCTTACAGAGTAGCCCTTATGGCCCAGCAATCCCGGGATATAGGGCCCGATAAAGTTATAAAGCAAAAACGTGCCGGCAATGATCACCAGCACCCACCCGGTGGCCCGGCGGGTGGCTTCCAGAATCAATCCGATCATAATGATACCAAAAACAATGTCGGAGGTGTTGGGCGCACCCAACCGCTGCACGATATCCTGGTAATTTACCACGATATAAGATCCCGACGCCAGGGCTAAAGCAATAAGAACCCAGTCCAGAATGGTGGCCCGGTTCCGTTCACCGCCCCTGCGTGCCGGTAGTGCCAGGAACACTATAATAAGGATCAAAACCAGGTGGATGTCCCTTTGTATCCAGGCCGTAAGCATGGATACACCTGCAGTATAAAGGTGAAAGAAGGTCAGGATCAGGGATACGGCCGTGATGGCAAGGGGAGTTAGAAAATCCCTTTTCCTTCTTGCCCCGCTGGGGCTCAATGCGGGATCACTCATAGTGCGCTCCTCCTTTCCAAATAAAACTATTTTACTTCGATACGCACCAGCGCCTGCCCATCAAAGTGGTCGCTCAGGTGAATTTCCCGCCCGCGGTAAAGCAAGGTGTGGTCGGCAATGGTACCTACTCTCAACGGCAGGGAACCCACTCGCCGGTACATGCCCTCGATAATGTTCCACTTGCCTTCGCCGCGCAGAAGTCCCTCGCCAGTGTACCCCAACCCCGCTCCGAAAGAAAGGAACCTGGTGCCGGTGAGAACCAGTTCGCCATTGATTAATTGAAACTCTTCGTACACGGGCAGGCGGTCGACGGAGTGTATGTAACGAATCTCAAACTTCTCCCCCTGGTTGAGGTAGCCCACCCGTAACTCACGGCCTGAATTAACCTCACGCACCAGCAGCATATGTGGTCGCGAAGCCATATGATAACCCAGCAGAACCAACACCGGCACCAGCAACACAAAAATCAGGAAGAAGCCCGGCACGGGCACCCAAACCTTACATTTACCGATTTTGATCAAACTACTTCATCTCCGGGGGAATAAGGTGCTGGGGAACTTCCAACCCAATTTCCTTAAAGTATTTCACCGCACCGGGGTGCAGGGGCGCCACAGCGTTTTGGATGGAATTTTCGGGAGTGGTGTACTTGGCACCGGAGTACACCTGGACGATTTCTTCTTTGTTTTCAAAAATAGCTTTGACAATCTTGTAGGCCAGGTCTTCGGACATGTTCTTGTGTACCATCACGCTGTTCCATACCGACGGGGCCGTTATTTCCTCGTCGACGCCTTTGTAGGTCCCGGCCTCCAGCTTCATCTCACCGTAATAGGGGTACTTCTCGTGGACCCTGGCCATCTCTTCCTTGCTGAAGCTCAAAAGCTTGATCTGGTGCGTGGTGGCGAGATCCATGATGGAGGACGTCGGAGGGCCGACCGACCATATACCCACGTCAATTACCTTATCCCGCAAGGCTTCAGTATTTTCGGTAAAGGACAAACGGAATACCTGGAACTGGTCGTAACTCAGGCCGAGGGCGTTTAACACCTGGTTGGCCATGGTCTCGGTGCCGCTACCCGGCGCTCCTACGGAAACTTTTTTGCCCTTCAAGTCGGCCATGGAATTAACTTTGCTGTCTTTCAACGTCACCACGTGGAAAAAGTGGGGGTACATGGCAAACAGGGTACGCAACTCCATGGGCTTGTTAAAAGCCTGCTCTCCCTTGATGGCATGGTAAACAACGTCGTTCATCATCAGTGCAATTTGTGCCTCGTTGCTGTCCAGCAGGCGGGCGTTTTCCACGGAGGCACCGGTAACTTCGGCCGTAGCCTCAACACCCTGAACGTGCTTGTTAATTATTCCCGCCATGGCGCCGCCATAAGGATAGTAAGTTCCCCCGGTACTGCCGGTGGCAATGGACAACCGCTGCACTTTACCGCCGCCCTGGCCGCCGCACCCGGCTAAGGTCACAACCAGCAAAACTGCCAGCGTTAAAGCTAATAAAACCTTAAACCTTTTCGTGAAAAGCACCTCCATAAAACCTCCTTCGCATAATTATTTGGTATTAAAGCAACTATGAGAACTGCAAAGTACCCCTGAAATTCCCTCTTTCCATCTGGTTTTTAAATTTTAAAACATACCAAACTAATCTAATCTTTATAATGTTTCGAATATTTTATTTTTTAAAAGGCTTTCATGTTTAAATATATTAGAATGACACTTGCAGTCAGGCCTAAAACGGGACGGGAGAGCGGCCTTCCTAACATTAAGCTTAAGAAGGCCTCTCTTCCCGGAATAACTGCTTTTTACACTGGACATGGAAATATACTAAAATTTTATAAGCCCTGGCTTTAACTTATTCCAGAGTTAAAATTACCGTATCGGGATTAACCACATCGCCCGGGTTGGCCTTAATCTCTTTGACTACACCGCTGGCCGGGGCGTAAATTTTAACGTACATTTTCATGGCCTCGATGGTAGCCACGGGATCGTTTTCCTTGACCTGATCACCTATTTTAACATCAACCGAGACAAGCTTGCCTACCATAGGGGAGTTAACTGGAATACTCACGGAACTATACCTCCTGTTATATAAGGTTCAACGATCCTGTAAAACGGCTTGAACACTCTTACTCCTTGCCGAGGAGCTTTTTGAACTCCTGCGTCAGCAGGGGCACCACCTCGAAGAGGTCGCCCACAATGCCGTAATCGGCCACCTTGAAGATGTTGGCTTCCGGGTCCTTGTTGATGGCCACAATCACCTTCGAGGAGCTCA
>Ga0224486_100032_pt1 | contig 78654 bp, 110 predicted proteins | sample TexhydDE_CT_test_FD_172013 | JGI IMG/M metagenome (GOLD analysis project Ga0224486, IMG submission 172013) | Fracking water microbial communities from deep shales in Oklahoma, United States - hydraulically fractured wells DE_CT_test ... | reverse complement strand
GAAGCCTTAAAAATCAAGGACTTTTGGCTTTATGCAAGAGGTCCAAAATACCCCGTCTCCAGACTTAAAATCTCGTGGACCTTTTGGTCCGTGCGGGTTCAAGTCCCGCCTCTCGCACCAGAAAAATCAAGGCCTGAAAGGCCTTTTTCTTTTTATACATTGCTGTATAAAATAAAATTAGCCCACCGAAATGGGCTAATTATGGGCTAATTTTTTCAGGTCTATTCCCTGAGTAGCCGGGCAAATCTTTCGGCCGTCTCTTCGGCTTTATTGGGCAGTACGTGGGCATATATGCGGAGAGTAGTAGCCTCGTCGGCATGGCCCAGGCGCTCCGATACGGCATTGACCATTTCTCTCTCTGATAGCAAGATAGTGGCATGGGTGTGCCGCAGGTCGTGGAACCGCATCCCTTTATGGCCTAATTTAGCCGCAAGGTTGGCGAAACGGTGATAAACGTTGGTCCGGTCCTCTGGCTTACCCTCGGGTGTAGTGAACACCAGATTGAGTTCGTTTTTATATTTTCCGCCCGATGCCAGCTGCAACTCCAGCTGGCGTTTTTTATGCTCTTTCAGGACTGCCAGCACCTCCTCGGTCACCTTTATTACCCGGGTGCTTGTCTCATTTTTGGTCCTGTCCCGGTGCTCATAAGTGCCGTCGTCCAGCCGGTGTAACGCTTTTTTAACCCGGATGGCCTTCTCCTGCCAGAGAATATCCTCCCACTGGAGCCCGAGTAGTTCCGACTGCCTCATGCCGGTGTAGGCCGCCGTAAAAATCAAGGCATAGTCGCGGTGTCCTTTGCATCCGGCCAGGAACTCCCGCAGCTCCTGCTTTGAGAGCACCACCATATCCCTCGCCTGGCGTTTCTTATCCCTGGGTGGTTTCACCTTGTCGCAGGGATTTTTAGGGATAAGTTCCAGGTCAACCGCTTTGTCCAGGGCCTCGCTGAGAATGGCATGAAGATACGTAACAGAACGGTTAGAGAGCCCTCCTTCTCCCTTCAGCCGGCCAGCCTCGGCTTTGTAGCTGTAAAATGTTTGGATGTGCATTGGTTCTAGTTCGCAAAGCGGTATATGGCCCAGGCTGGGGTTGATATGTTTCTCAATCCGCCAGCGGTAGCTTTCGTAGGTGTTTTTCTCTAAGTCAGGCCGTGCGATGGTATCAATCCAGTAAAGCAGGTATTCGCCCAGGGGCTGCTCCGATGGTGGCTTCTGTGGGTTCTCCAGCTCCGCGATCATATCCCGCATTAATTTTTCAGCTTCCTGCCGGGTGCCGTGGACGTCTTTGCGTTTCTTTTTATACTTGCCTGTTTCGGGGTCCCGGGGAAGGTTAATTACTATCCGGTAGTGGCCCTGGGCCACCTTGTCGATGCGGCCGGTGTAGGGCATGTCCATCACCTCAGCTTGATTATACAAAAAAGAGCCTGGGGGTGCCAGGCGGTAGATTTTAGATTTATTATTTCAGGCCAAATTGGGCTTTATTTATTAGCTTGCCTCCCTGAAACATAAAACTGGCATTAGCACCAAGTTCGCCTTCGCCTTGATATTGGTACATGACAGTATAGAATTGATCCCCAGGGTTGCCACTTTCAGAGACTACTTCGCCTTCTCCACCGATGATTTCCTTTACTTGTTCGTATGTCATCCCGCTCTTAATCTGGTCAAATTCAGCTTTGCTTACTTTTGGCGAGTTCTTTTTTGGTTGTGACTGTTCCTGGGCCGTGGACTGGGTAGCTCCCTGCGATTGCTGGGGTGGGGATGAGTTACTGCAGCCTGAGCTTGTGAAAAGTAAACCTGCTACTACAATACCTCCCACATATTTTTTCCATGTGCTCATTTTACCCATAGTACATACTCCTCCCTTTGTAATTTATTGTCGAAAAATGTCTATATGCAAACCGCCATGTCCGGCGGTTTCTTATAACTTTATACACGCAATTACTTTATACACGCGTTTACTCAAACTTTACCTTTAGCTGCACAACCTTGCCCAGGATAATCACTTCATCCGGTTTGTATATTCGGGGGCTGTACGCAGAATTTTCCGGCTTTAGGATTATATGCCCGTCCTGAGCGTAATATCGCTTAATTGTCGCGTCATAGCCGTCGATTATAAAGACGCCTATATCCCCGTTATCCAGCCAGTCCTGCCGCCGTACCAGCACAAGGTCGCCCTCGCTTATACGGGCATCAATCATGCTATCGCCCTTTACTACGAGGTAAAAATAATCCCCGTTTTTAACCTCGTCTTCAGGCAGGTAGTCGTAGCCCAGCAGTTCCTGGTTCGCTAAGATAGGTTCTCCTGCCCGTATGACGCCGTATATCGGCACGGGCCGCAGTTTGTTCTTATCTACCGGTATTGCCTGGGGGAGGAGTTGTCCAATAGGAATGGAGGAGAGATGTCCTTTTGGGGTATTCACCCGACCAAGCAAATAGTCTACGCTGCAACCGAAAAAATCGGCGAGCTTTTGGAGGGTTTCGGGATCGGGGGTGCGTTGGTTAATTTCCCACATGGAAACAGCACCACGGCTTACTTTAAGGCTTTTAGCTAGGTCTTCCTGCGTCATATTCCGTTCTTTCCTTAATTGGATAAGCCGTTCACCTAAGCGCATGGTTTCACCTACTTTGTGGCATCGATAGTATTTTACCACATAAAGTTGCATAAAAAACAATCGCAACAAAAAGTTGCTGAAGATATATTGACAGCAACGTCGCGTGGCATTATAATGAAAGCGTAAAGCAACGAAGCGTGGCAGGAGGTGATAAGCAATGCGACTTCGCCTTATAAGATTACGCAAGGAACGGAAAATGACCCAGCAACAGGTCGCTGAAATACTTGGTATTACCCGCAGCTTCTACGGCATGATCGAGACTGGAGATAGGAACCCAACACTCGATCTTGCTAAGAAGATTGCTGAATTATTCCAGGTTGATATTGAGGAGATTTTTTTTGATGAAAAAGGCCACGTAACGTTGCACAACGAAAACCCCGCCCCCGCCGAGGCGGTAAACCAGTGAGGGGGGTGAGAAAAAGGTCGATGCGCCAGCTGCTCACACTCAAACAGGCCCGCGATATCCTCCAGATGAGCGACACCAAAATCCGCGAGCTAATCTACTCCGACCCCAGTTTTCCGGCCTACCACATTGGCGGCAGGTGGAAGATAGACGCCAGGGAACTCGACGAGTGGATCGACGCCCGGCGAAATGGGGTCATCCTGGCGCGAAAAGCGGCGCCCTCGAAGCGGGGGCGGCCGCCTAAAGAGACGACAAAAAGGGTTTACAATGTGATAACGCCAGGGTGGGACCCGCATAAGGGTAGACAGGTAGCAAATTGAGTTTAGTCATAGGCTCTTTGAAAACCGAATAGGCCGACCATCCAGCAAAACGACCGGGAGGGGGGTGAGCGGATGCGGACCAGGGAGCAAATAGAGACGCACCTAGCGACTATCATGATGCAGATAAACGAATGCAATAGGGTTATAAAAATGGCCGAAGAAGCCCGGCGGCGCCGGGAGGAACTCCGCCAGGAGCTGGCCCAGGTGGCGGCTGAATATGCAGAGACAGCGGATAAAGTGGAAATACACATAATCCGGTAAATGAAGGTTAGACGGCCCGCGCAAACGTGGGGCCGCCGGGAGGGGGTGAATAGATTGCAGACTGAGCAAACAATTTATGTTGCCATCACCCAGGAGAAGCTGGCCCGGCTACAAAGATTAGCTGCGGCTGCTAAAAAACCTGAACCACCTAAATGCCTTCAAAATATAGACCTGGCTGGCTCCCGCGCCAGCATGCTCCTGGCCCAAAAAATCATCGACCTTCTTGCTTATGAGACACGCACATTGCAGGAAGCCGAGGAAGCCCTGCAGTTCGCGGGCGAGGTGCTGGATGCTGCCATGGCAAAAAAGAAAACCCGGATGGAAAGGATCCTTGCAAATAGAGGGGAATAACCCCGGCTGCCGGCCGGACAACCGGGGGCGGCGGAGAGAAAACGGAAGGAGGATAAAAATGCAAAGCATCTTCGAGGGGATTAAACCCGAGGAAACACTTGCCCTCATACGACATTACAGAGACACCGCAAATGATTTAGCAAGAATTAGAAATGAGCACTTGGAACGGGTGCGGAGACTTAACCAGGTAGAGCACATAGCCACAATCCAAGCCAGCAACGGCGTCGAGGCCTGGGAGGTGAAAATCAATAAACGGGCCGGCGAATACTACGAAATTTGCGGCCGGTCAACCCGGATGGATTTGTACCTCCGCGAGACCGTACACGGAAACTACTTGGTATCGGTGCTGAACTGCCAGAGGGCCGGTCTGGTGCCGGAGGACTGCAATGCCGGTGATATTATCGAGTACTGCGATTTTGATAACCTGACTGATGCTACTACCCTGGCTACGGCTATTAGATACCTCATCAAGCAAGGTTTAATTGACTAACTACGATAAGTTTACCCCGGAAAGGAGGTGCGGGCAATGTACAAAGAGGCACGAAAACAGGCTGGTCTTAGCATAGAGGAGGCGTCTTTCGGCCTGCATATCGCACCCCGGACCCTATGCAAATATGAGTCCGGGGAGACGGTGCCGCCGCCGGAAGTGGTCCTCGAAATGAGCCGGCTATACCGGATGCCCTGGCTGACCCAGCGCTACTGCCGCGAGCATTGCGCTATCGGCAAGGCCTATAGTTACGAGGTTCTCACCGGCGTCAACCTGGATCCACCCAGTGTGATGCTGAAGCTGGTAGGCGAGATGGCCGAGGCCCAGGCGGTGTTGCAGAAGATGCTGGAGCTGGCGGTAAATAAAAACCGGCGCGAGGATTTCACGCCGGAGGAATGGTCGGAGTTTGTAAAGTGCCTGCATGAATTTCTAGATGTAGAACACAACGTGGAAACTTTGAAAATCAGCCTCGGCCGCTGGTGCGACGTATCCGAACTGATTAGCCAGCACAACCAGAAATGCTGGCAGAGGGGCTACATCAAAAAAGAAAAGCCGGCTGAGCAACCGGCAATCAAAATACAATTCGCATCCTAAGAAAGAGGGTATCACGATGAACGCAGGCTGTCAAGTGATAGACCTGGCAGAATACCAGGATTTACGGATGATTGTAAGGGCGAATATACGTTCCTTCCTGCGCCATGGAACTGCTAAGGCGCGGGGCGCGATGATAGAAAGCGTTGCTGCGGTAATGAGGAAGTATGGCAAAAAGAAGATGTCTTTCGGATCCTATGAGGTTGTCCTGGGGCAGGACGGAGACTTCTATTTCCCCCTAATACGGGCTAAACGGGTAACAAAAGGCTGCCCCCGATGCGGCCGGGAAAAAGGGCTCCTGTATATCTCAACTCAGAAACAGGACCTCTTAGGGCCGCGAGATTTGGTCACCTGGGGATGCAGAGACTGCGGCGAGATATTCGCCAGGTGGGACCCGAATGAGAGGAGCGGAAAACGGTGTCTAAAATAGCAACCTATACCGGCCTGGCCCTGCTGGTATTTGCCGGCTCCGCCCTAGACAGTCAGGGCATGGCCGGGTGGATTGCAGTGGCCGGCGTCCTGGCCGGGTTTGGGTTGATAGGGGCCGGGGTAAGGATGGAGAGGAAGGCTGAGGAAAAGAGCCGGCAAAAGATAGTGGCATAAAGCAATGCTGCCCCGTTCGCGACTTAATACGGACACCAGGGGCTTTTGGGGATAGGCGGCGGGGCGGCAGATATGCAGGGCGGCGGCACGTGGGTCGTACCGGAAAGAACGCGCGCGTGAAACCGGGGGAGCGCCTTGGCTGGGGCAACGAGGGTGCCCCGGCACGCCCTGCAACAAAGCTAGCACTCCCGCCCCTGATGTTGATCAAAACTTCCGGCAGGGGCGGGGTACCCAAAAACTCAAGGGGGTTAACCAGATGAAAATAAAGCGCCTTGTAATCAAAAACTGGATTGGACTATCGGAATTTGCCCTGGACCCCGGAAAAATAAACTTTCTGACTGGCCATAAGGGAAGCGGTAAAACCTCTGTTATCGAAGCCCTTGAAAAAGCCTTCACCAACAAAAACCGCCGGACGGAAGTTATCCGTCACGGGGCCGACGAAGCCACTCTTTACATTCAAACCGACAATGGCCTGGAGATTGAACGGCGTATCCGCAACGACCGGGGAGATTACCTGAAAATCAGGAAACCCGGCGAAGCAGTCCCTCAGACTGAAACTTTCCTTCGTAAGCTTATCAACGGCGAGATATTCCGTCCCCTCGAGTTTATAAAGAAACCTCCTGACGAACAGGCCAAAATTATCCTCAACATGCTGGAAATCCCCTGGACTATGGACGACATTAAAACCTGGTTCGGGGAAATACCTTCAGGCGTGAACTATGATGCCCATATCCTCCAGGTTTTGAAGCAGATTGAAAAGCTTTATTACGACCAGCGGGAAGCCGTCAACCGGGAAATCCGGGTTCTTGAAGCCCAGGTAAAGGGCATCCGGGATGAACTGCCCCCGAACTATGATGGTGAGTATTGGAGGGCTCAGAAGGTCCAGGAGTATTACCAGAAGGTTGCCCAGGCCGAGGAAATCAACAAGAAGGTTGCCGCTGCCCGGGGTCTTATCGAAAACCTCGAAAACCGCATCGCCGCAATAATGGCCGGTGCCGAGGCAGAAAAAGAGGCAAAGAAAAGCCAATTTGAACGACAGCGGAACGATATCAGGGAGTTCAAGCAATTCCTGGCCCACAAAATCGAGAAGAACCTGGAAGCGATAGCCCAGGTGGACCGGCGGATCCAGCAGACCGAGGAAGCCCTGGACCTGGAACTCCAGCGAAAAATCCAGGAACTGAAAGAAGAATACGCCCTGAAAAAGGAACAGGCCCGGAGCAGTATTAAAGCCGAGGCCAAAAGCCTGGAACAGCAAATAGCCGAATACCAGCAATCCATCGCCGCCAAAGACCAGGAACTTGCAAATATTGACCAGCTTGAAGAACAGGCTCTGGCCGCTATCGACGAAAAGGCCAGGCAGCAGATTGAGATTGAAAACGCCAAGGCCGGCAACGCCAGGACCATCCTGGAGGAATATCAGGAAATTGATGTTGAGCCGTTACGCAAGCAAGCAGATGAAGTAGCTCATATGCAAAGCTATCTCCGCGAATACGACCGGATGATGGATATTATCAAAACTAAACTGGCGCCCAGACAGGAACTCAGCCAGATACTTACTGCCCGAATTGAGAAGGCCAGGGAACTACCAATGGAACTGCTGAAGATTGCCGCAGTACCTATCCCTGGAGTAACCGTGGATGCTGACGGCCGGATCCGAATTGGACAAACCCTGATCAGCGACCTTTCCGAAGGAGAACAGCTTGAACTTGCTTTCCGGGTGGCCAAGGCCCAGTGCGGCCCCCTGAAAGTAATATGCCTGGACGGCATCAATAAGATTAACGCAGCTGACCGGGCATGGCTTGAGCAAGAGATGGCGTCTGATGAATACCAGTACTTTGTAACTGAAACCGACGATGGTGCCCTGCAAGTAGAAATTAAGGAGGCCGTTTAAATGAGTACCGCATTGGCAAAACAAGAGCATACAACGAAAACTATAGCCCAATACCTTAACACTGATAATGTTAAGAAGTACCTCGAGAGCATATTAAAAGAGCGAACCGGCCAATTTATCACATCTCTTGTCTCCCTATCGAGTATTACGCCGGGGTTGTCTAAGTGCGACCCCAAGTCCCTCCTTTTCTGCGGTTTAAAGGCCGCAAGTCTTAACCTGCCCCTGGATAACAACCTCGGCTTTGCCTATGCCATTCCCTATAGGAACAAAGATGGAGTAATCGAAGCCCAGTTTCAAGCCGGTTACCGGGCCTTTATCCAGCTTGCTCAAAGGACCGGGCAGTATAAAAAAATCAATGTTATCGATGTCCGGGTCGGGGAGCTTGTTAAATGGGACCCCTTTACGGAAGACCTAGAGCTCTGCCTTATTGAAGATATCGAAAAACGAGAGAAGCAACCGGTTATCGGGTATGCCGGCATGTTCGAATTGCTCAACGGCTATAGGAAAGTAACATACTGGTCCAGGGACAAGGTAGTAAAGCATGCCAAAAGGTTTTCCAAGACTTTCAACAAAGGCCCCTGGCAGACCGACTTCGATGCCATGGCAAAGAAAACCGTCATTAAGGACTTGTTAAGCAAATGGGGACCGCTATCTACGGAAATGAGTGAAGCCATTAAATTTGACCAGGCGGTTATCCGCCAGGCCGATGACGGTACGGAATATCCCGATTATGTTGACGCCGAGTTTGAGGTTCAAGACGAGTCATCGCCTATCAACAACGATATAGAGGAGGAGTTTAAGAGATACCAGGAACAGCAGCAAATGGCAAATGAACAAGGCTCGCTTTTTAACCAGGAGGTAGACCATGTTGCAGCTGACCAGGGATAATTACCACAGCCTGGAGGCGGAGCGGGAATATATGTCCCGCTCCCAATACCTGGGCTTTCTCCAATGCGAGGCCAGGCAGATGGCCATGCTGGCGGGAGAATGGGCAGAAGAACCGTCAGAGGCCTTTCTGGTGGGTCAATATATCCACGCCTGGAACGAAGGACGAAGGAAGGAATTTATATCTAACCATCCCGATATGTTCACGAAATCCGGGGATTTAAAGGCTCAGTTCAAATGTGCAGACAAAATGATAGCTACATTGGAAGCCGATCCACTCTGCATGTATATGCTCCAGGGTGAAAAAGAGGTCATTTTTACCGCTGAATTTGCGGGTGCCGTATGGAAGGTCATGGTCGATACTTATAACCCGGAGCGCCGGAGGATGGTGGAACTAAAGACCGCCCGTAGCATCCGTGAAAAGGCCTGGAGCGAAGTCCATGGAGGCCGGGTAAGTTTTATTGAGCAGTACAACTACTTAATGCAGGCTGCCATCTACTGCGAGATTGAGCGCAGGGCAAATGGCAGGCCAGAAAAAGACTGGCTGGACTACTACATGGTAGCGGTTTCGAAAGACAATTGCCCGGACAAAGAAGTCATCGATATGCGCGACCCGGACAGGTATATCCAGGAACTTGAGCAGGTGAAGGCTAATATGGCCCGGATTTTAGCGGTCAAATCCGGCCGGGTTGAGCCAGCCCGATGCGAACGGTGCGATTATTGCAGGAGCACACGAAAGCTTACCCGAGCAGTACATTATTCAGAACTATGCGCGTGATTTAAAACACTGCAAACCCCCGCTGGCTCCGGGCCAGGTACGCGAAGTTTCCTCCTCTTCCCCATGCCTGGCAGGTCGGATGCGCGTCTATAGCGGCACCGGGACGCGCGAGGGGGCAGCCGGAGACGGCGGGAATAAAGAATAAAAAGGAGGCACAATGCAAGATGACATTAGGTGAACGACTTGAAAGGGCTATAAAGGTTTTAATCGCAATGCAAGGCCTTGATAATACCCTGTACAGCTTAAGAACAGCCATAGATGAAAGCAGTTTTAGCGATGTAGGCGAGAAAATGACCATATCCGATTTGATAAGAGTTCTAGAAGATGAAATTACCTACTGCGTAGATTCGGCCGTATTCGGTGCTTAAAGGAAGGTAGGGGGTACACAGTATGTATAAACGCTTCTGGCTCTGGCTGCTCACTGGCCTGCACGGAAGGTTAGAGTTGGGCACAATGCGATGGTATGACTGGATAAGGTACTGGATATGGATCAGGTTGCCGTTGCCGAGATAGGGGCAACTGAAGACGGCTAAAGGAGGAAAAAGCATGACACATACACCCGGACCCTGGCGCGAGGGGAAAACGGCCGACTCTATCGTGGCCGATAGTCCCGAAGGACTGCCTCCTTATAGCTACCCGGAAGTATTAGAGCACTACGGCGGCTATGTAGTAGCGGAATCGGTAGCACCTTGCAACAAGCCTTTGATCATGGCGGCACCGGACCTTCTTGAGGCCTGCAAGGCCGTCCTACAGTATGTTGACGACCATGATTCTGTAGTCGGCGCCTGGGGCGAAATATATGAGATGCTCCAAAAGGCCGTTGCTAAGGCGGAAGGGAGAGACAAAAAGTGATAGATGTATTCGAACTCCACCTCCGGGCGGCCATCATGCGGCGCCGCCTGGAGGAGATGGTTGACCGGTACGGCACGCAGGACCCTCGGGTGCTGGCGATGAGCCGGAAGCTGGACAAAATTCTGGTGCAGCTGCAGAGGGGGAAGGTGGCGTGAGCCAAACAAAAATAGAATGGTGTGATGCCGTATGGAACCCCACAACGGGCTGCAGCAAGGTTAGCGAGGGCTGTAGGTACTGTTATGCAGAGCGTTTTGCTCAACGCCTTGCTGGGCGGTTTGGGTACCCAGCGGACGATCCCTTCCGGGTTACTCTGCATCCAGAACGCCTGGAAGAACCCCTGGGGTGGCGGAAGCCCCGACGAGTGTTCGTCAACAGCATGGGGGACTTATTCCACGAGGACGTGCCGGATGAGTTCATCTGCCGTGTTTTTGCTGCAATAGCATTAACCCCTGTCAAACATAGATTCCTGATCCTGACCAAACGACCTCATCGCATGCGTGAGTTCATCCTGGGACTGCCGCAAAGAGATGAGACCTTTCGGTTGTGGGTGCGCGCTGGCGGAGAGTGGCCTTTATCAAATCTCTGGCTTGGCGTCACCGCCGAAAACCAGCAGGCCGCTGATGAGCGGATACCTATACTACTCGAAATCCCGGCGGCGGTGCGGTTTGTAAGTGTGGAGCCGATGTTGGGGCCGGTAGATTTAGGCCGTCTCGTTTGGTTCAAAGATGGGTTTAGCTCCCCGGCCTTTCAGGAGCAAATGCTTGGTCGGCGCCGCCTTGACTGGATCGTGTGCGGTGGCGAGACAGGTCCCAACGCCCGGCCCTGCCACCCGGACTGGGTGCGAAACCTGCGGGATCAGTGCCAGGCGGCGGGAGTGCCGTTCTTCTTTAAGCAGTGGGGGCAGTGGAATGATTTATCATCGGGCAATTGGATTGCTCCCAGAAAAGATACACGGGTGCCTTGGAGCGATAGTTACGTTCTTTCTCATAAAAATAAGATCTATGAGTTTCTAGATGGCTGCAGGATGTTTCGTATGGGCAAAAAAACCGCCGGCCGCCTCCTGGATGGGCAGACGTGGGATGAGTTCCCGAGGCAGGAGGTAGCAGGATGAAGTATCGCAGATGGTATCTATTTATGACCGTGGCCGTATTGGTCCTGGTCGCAGTTTGCGCCTACCCGGCCACGGCCAGGCTGGAACCGGAAAAGCCGCAAAGGTACTCGCTATATGTAGTCCAGCCCGGCGATACTTTGCAAACCATAGCTGGCAAGGTTATGCCGGGCAATAAGGACGCGGTAAAAGTGCTGGAAGAACTAAACGGTCTGGAGCCGGGGCAAGAACTAAACCCCGGCGACATCCTGACCGTACCGGACCCGGAAGGGGAACTAAGCGAGCCAATCGGGCCATCGTACTCCAGCCTGGAGGCGGCCAACGAGGCAAACAGGGCGCTGGAGAAGGCCATGCGCGAGGCCGCCCGGGTGAAAAGGTATGAGATACAAAATTCCCGGGGAGTGAAGAGCCGGGAGCTGGTCCTGGAGATCACTGCCTACAGCAAAGACGACCCCGGTATGGACGGCAGGGGCATTATGTTTACCGGCCTGCCGGTGGATTGCGGTGCCCTGGCTGTGGACCCGAAGGTTATCCCTCTCGGCTCGGTGGTCTGGATCCCCGGTGTAGGTTACACGGTGGCCCTGGATACGGGCGGGGCTATCAAAGGACGCAGGGCTGACCTCTATATACCGGACCGGGCTAAGGCGCTGGAGTGGGGACGGCGGCAAGTGAAAGTTAGGGTGTTGGAGTAGGAATGATGATAGCTTCTGTGGGGGAGGAAAAGCGGTAAATGGCTAGGCGGCGTTATATTAGCACTCAAATATCCCTTGACGCGGCGGTAGATAAATTGGCGCAGGAATATGGCGATTTTGCGGCATTACTCTATACCTGGATGGTCCCTCATGCCGAAGATGACGCTACTATTACCGGCGACCCCGATGAGCTGATGTTCACGGTGATTCCCCGCCGGCGCGATAAAACAATTGAAGATGTTGTAGCGGCCCTTGAAGGCATGGAAAAGGTGGGGCTCATTAAATGGGATAGGGAAAATAAAATAATTTACTTCCCGCCCGAAAGCTTCTACCGCTATCAATCGTACATCCGCGAAGATAAGCGCCGCAAAGAATCACCTAGCGAACAACGCCGCCAAACAGCGACGAACAGCGACGATCACCGCCAAGTAGCGCAAAACGCCGTTTCCCCTTCCCCTTCTCCTTCACCTTCACCTTCACCTAAAGAAAACCAAAACACATCCTCGCCTGACGGCGAGGGCCTGTGTAATATCGCCCCGGCTGAGAACTGCCAGGAGCAGGGAGCGCAGCAGCGGGAAAGTGTTAAAACTGCCCCGGGTAAAAAACCCGCCCCAACCACGGGGAAAGCTGCTGGCAAAGGCGAGGAATACTCAGCACAATTTGAGGAGTTTTGGAAGCTATACCCACGGAAGGTAGAGAAACAGCGAGCTTTTAGGTGCTGGAAAACAAGACTGCGGGAAGGGGCTAACCCAGTCGACCTTATAGAGGCCTCAAAGAATTACGCCAGATATTGCCAGGTGAATGGAACAGACATGCGATATATTAAGCACCCGGCAACCTTTTTGGGGCCGGATAAGCCCTCCGAGGAGTGGATTAAGCCAAATGGAAACCTTACAGGCAATTTTAAACCGCCTCCGGTTAAACGCACCCTCGAACACTACCGCGAGAGTTTCAAGGACTGGTGACTATATTGACTTTGAGCCGGAGCAGCTGGACAAGGCAGCAGTACCTATAATGCTGGCAAATAACGCCGAAGATGCTTGCGAAATGTGCCTCAGCCTTTCAGATTGCTCCCTGCCGAGCCGGGGCTGGGTGCCGGTGCTGGACATGGAGGCCAGCCGGGTTTACGGCTACCCTTACTTTCGCTGGCGGAAGTGCCACCACCTCAAGCAGGCGGAAGCGCTCAAACAGGCGGAGATGCACCTGGGAGCGAGGTTTCAGGACCGGACTTTCGAGACATTCCAGGTGACGCCGGAAAATCGAAGCGCCTACGAGAAATGCCGTGAATATGCCAGGGGGCTAAACCGGCAGACCCAAATAGGGCTGCTCCTATCCGGACCCGTAGGCACGGGCAAAACTCACCTGGCGGCGGCGATACTCAAACATGCCTTTGGTATCGGCCTGGACGCCGGGCTGGTGTCTGTGCCAAAGCTGCTTGAAGAAATCAAAGACCGGTTCAAAGACGGGTCCAGCCGGTCCCTGGCTGATAAAGTAACCCGCAAATTTTTCCTGGTGCTGGACGACCTGGGCGCGGAGCAGGTGACGGACTGGACACAAAAGGAGCTTTACTTGCTCATCAACACCAGGTACAAGGCCAAACTGCCGACAGTGGTGACCACGAATTGCGACGCCGGCGAGCTGGTGCAGCAGATAGGCGAGCGAACGGCGGACCGGTTACGGGAAATGTGCGAGCCGGTTACGTTAGGAGGCAAGAGCTGGCGCGGGGAAAAGAGGCACCTGCAATTAGTTAAGCCGTTGAAGGAGGGAGAAAACCATGCCTCGACGTAAACGCCGCCGGGCCTGGAAGCAGCAGTTGGAACTCAACCGAGTAGTGGTGCGTTTCCCGCGACCGGAGGAGCGTTGGGACGAGTTCAGCCTCGGCCGGCTGGTGGTCTGGGGTGAGTGGAGGGGAGAAAAACGAGCGCAGTGATAGAATTCACCGTCCCCGGCCGGCCAGTCCCGGCGGTGAGGATGACCCAAAGGGGCAAGTGGATCAAACCCAATGCCGCCCGGTACCTGGCATATAAACAGCAGGTAGGGTGGACGGCCAGGCCGCATTTCCCGGCGCCTTTCGAGGGGCCGGTGGGCATCGAGATAGATGCCTATATCGCCAACAAGCGCCCTGGAGACCTGGACAACATAATCAAGGCCTTGCAGGATGGCCTCAACGGCATAGCCTGGCTAGATGACCGGCAGGTTGTAGAGATCCGGGCGCGGCGGCATCATGGAGGCCCGGAACGGGCGGAAATAAAAATCTGGAGGGTGACAAATGGCAGCTAATTTATCGCCTGAAGAAAATGCTAGACGTTATAACCTTTATCGGCAGGGATACACCGACACGCAAATCGCAAAAATCTTGGGATGCAAACCGGCGGCTATTACGAAGTGGAGGAATATCCGATATCTACCGCCTAATGTATTACCTGTTAATTTTGCGAGAAAACACAGATATGGGTCAGATGATTGGGAGTTTGAAGTAGGCGAAAAAGTAAAGATTGTCATGCGCAATAGCTACGGGAAAGGGACTATCAAGGGATACGGCATTATAATATCTGCCTATCGGAGATTTATTGTTGTGCAGCTACCTAAATACCGGGTAACAATACACCAGTGGGAGCTTAAGGAGGGTAAGGCTGTAATAGAAAAACTAGGCGAGAAGGTGGGATAATGAAAAACTACCTTAACAGGGCGCAGCGGGAATTATTTATCATGCTTGCCGGCACGGCGGAGTGGTTAGAGTGCCAGGCAAACGAGATGCGGGAGAAGGAACATCGAAAGTGGCTTAAGATGGCAAAGTCTTTCGTGTGGAAAGTGACTGACGCCCTGGCTAAGGAAATCCCGCCGGAGGCGTGGCAAAGGATACTGAAGCAGGCCGGGCAATGCGACGTGGTATTGGTGCCGAAGGGCGTCGCAAAGAACAGCAACTTGGAGGACGTGTATTTGCTGGCCGACTACGCCATTGGCGGCTGGTGCACGAGATGTAACGAACCCCCGGAGGGGTGTGAATTGCGGGACGTTTTACGGAGACTGAAGGTGCCGGGCTACGACAATACGGCGGCTTGTGAATACCGACAGGCCTGCTGCCAGGAGGCGATGTGAAAAATGAAAATAGCAATCTCCGGCGCCCACGGCGTCGGGAAAAGTACCCTGGCGGCGCTGCTGGCAACGGAGCTGCAGCTGCCCCTTATTGAGGAGGTCGCCAGGACGGTGGCCAGGGAAATGGGATATATGAGCACCCAGGAAATAGTTGCGGCTAATGTTATAGACAAGGAGAGATTTCAAAAGACAGTTCTTAGTTGTCAGTTAAATACCGAATTCCGGTACTGCGCAAAAGGTTTTGTGTCCGATAGGTCGGTAATAGACATCGCGGCCTATATGAGCTGGTATAAGCTGCCGGAGGCCATAGGGGTCAAAAAGAACGCTATAGAGTATGCCCGAAATAACTACGACCTGATATTTTATATTCCCCTCGATGAAAGACCGGTCGAGGATGACGGTTTCCGCCTGGTGGACCGTAAAAGCCAGGAGCAAATAGACAGGCTTATTGCCGGCATGGTCGCAAAGCTACCGAATGTCTGCCGGCTGGAGGCTAAAACTCCCGGGGAACGCCTGGGAGAGGCCCTGGAATGGGTAGGGCTAAAAAGACGTAAAAAGTAGCGCAGTATGTTTAGAATGCGAAGGAGAGGTATTAATGAAAGATTACCCATTGGAAATAGATTTCCTTTACAGAGAAGATGTAGAAGGCCCTGCAATACTTTATTCAAAGGGGCATCATGCTATAGATGCTTTCAAAAAACGGGCTTTGCAAGAATTGGAGGGCTATCCAAATAAGATCGTTAATTTGCAAGCAAGAATGCCAGAATATCTTTATGCTAAAACGGTGGGATATTTTGAAGGTCGTAAAAGAGTAGGATATACACTTAGCCTTTCTAAAACACCCTTAAAAGGATATTTTCCTGTAACGCTTATTGAAGTTGTATGAAGTACATTCCAAAGAAGAGGCGAAATAAAGGTGAACCCTCAATGAAGCGTATCAAATGGTCATACGAAAAGATAGAAGCAGAACTGTGGGCAGCGCGTAGTCGCTACAAGAAGGATAGAGACTTTATACCTTTTATTGCCGGCTGGATTTGGGGACTTATTAATGATGACGAAACGGGGAGGATATAACCATGCAGAAGCGGGTGTGCCCGATCTGTGGCCTACCGCAGTATTCTGCGGCGGCTGAACAGGCATGGCGGTGCCCGAGGTGCGGGGCGGTACCGTTAGCGGAAGAAGAAAATAGGTATTGTATATACTGCAAAAGCACTATGCCTCTATTTGCGAAATTCTGCGACGGAACCGGGCCGGAATGGACAATTGCAAAATGCGAAGCAGCCAGGGCCGAAGCGCGAAACCGCTGGAAGGAGGCGGCTTGGATGGGGCGACGCTGACCTGCCGGCACTGCGAGGGCGAACTGCATGAAGTATTTTTCGGCGACAATAAACGGCGGTGGCGCTGTATGAAATGCGAGGTAATATACGAACTTTGGGAGTATAAAATCTGGAGGCGGGGCGGGGATGATATGCACCAGGTGCTGGCGGGAAACGATAAAAGCAAGGTGGCGGGGGAGAAGGGCTAGTTTTTGCACTGAGTGCGGCAGGCTGACATACCTGGACTACCGGACCGGGCGGCTTCTGGTGATATGGCCCGGCCGGCGGTGCGGGAAGAAGGTGGCGGGGTGATGGCAATACAGTCGGTTACGAACACTTACTGGTTTCGGACGAAGGCGGAGGCGGAAAGGTTTAGACGAAAGCGGGACAAGCAGGGGAAATACAGCGAGGTTTGCCCCGCAGGGAATTACAAAGGCGCGGGGTGGATTGTGAAAATAGTCGAGTTTGAGAGGGTCATGGAATGATAAAGATAGGTGAATATGTGAGTTGGCGGCAACCGGAGGTAGCAGCGATTTTACAGAAGTGGATATTGCGGGCAAGGATAATGACGCTATCTTTTGGCGAGTGGGAACGAATTATGAAGCAGAGGCCCATGCCTGGCCGTGGAGGCTTATTACCGGGTGAGAAGGCGGTATAAAAAAATAACCCCTGCCGGGGTTAGGAAAGCACTGCTAAGAGAAATATAACATACTCCGGTGGGGGTGGCAAGCAGGTTGAAGTTGAAAAGGGCCACATACAGGCATATTGAAGCGGAGATATATGCGTATGAGGAAACGGTAAAACAGATAGAGCAGTTGAGGCAGGACATTATTTTGGCTGGGAATGCGGAGATAAGGCCAGCAGTAAATGAGGGGTGGCATGATTCAAAAGTAGAACGCAGGGCTACCAAATTGGCTGATTATATCTTGCTGAGAGAGATGGAGCGTATAACAAAAGCTATACGAGAGACCTATATGCGGTGCCGAGAGGAAGCAAAGCGGGTAATTTGGGTTAAATACGGACTTGCAATAAATTGGCAGCCGCCAGAGGAACTTGTACAAAAGTTGCAGGGGAGAAGTAGATTTGACCTGTCGGCGAGGGATATGGCGGAAATTTTAAATATAGACGAGAGCACCTTCCATAGGTATCGGACAGGGTTTGTGTACGGGGTAGCGGAGAGACTAGGGTGGTACTAAAATAAATCTAAGGAGGCGGAAGGATGTCTGCAGAAGATAAGAATGAAAACAAAGTTTTGCGACTTGGGCCTATTGAAATAGGGTATCGAAAACGAAAATGGACGGAGCAAAGGCAAGCCTTAGAGCAACTTAAGAATGCATTGAAGGGAACCTTTGTTTATCGGACTGCGGAACGGCTGGCAGATGCCCTTTGCGCGATAATTAAACGAATGAGCCGAAAATAAATCTGCAAGTTTTCTGCAAGCCTAAAAAGGGTAAGCTGTGGTAATATGTTACCAGGTAGCCGTCCGGGAGGGGCGGCTTTTTATGTTGGGGTGCTTTAGGAAAAATAAGTGGCACTCATCGCGTGGGCAGGAAATTATCCCCTTTTGCCGAATTATGGTTGGCGAAAGGGGGCACATATTTATGACGGTTTATTATTCTTGCCCTGTATGTGGCGCAGATGTTGATGATGATCCTGAGTGGGTTAAGAAATACCCCATTAAGCGTTGTCCTTTAGGTCAGCCTTACCATGAAAAATGTGGATATGAATCGCATCTGGACTTTTGCATCAACAATGAATTATGTAGAGATCTGAAACATGCCGAGGATACATGTTTTTAGTGCCAGACAAGAGCCTCCGGGCTCTTTTCTTTTTGGGTGAGATTATGAAACCCTGGGCAGAACAGTTTTATAAGAGCAAAGCTTGGCGTGATTGCAGAGATGCCTACTTCGTTAGCAAGTTCGGGTTATGCGAGAAATGTGGCAGGCCTGGATTGATAGTGCATCATAAGATTAAGTTAAATCCACAGAATATCAACAACCCTGATATAACGCTAAACTGGGATAACTTGGAACTACTTTGTCTTGACTGCCACAATCGCGAGCATGGTGGTGCGAGCACAGCTGAGGGGCTGGAGTTCGACGAGAATGGTGACTTGAGGCAAGTATAGCCCCCCCAGTCTGAAAAAACGGGCCTGGCGACTGAGACCGAGCGGCGGCACTTCGAAAACCCCGGAATGGCGCTTTACACGAGGGGGGTAAAAGCGAGGTGAAACCATGGACAAAATAGAGAAAGAAAAGATCAGGAAAAAGGAGTTAGCAAAGCTTAACAGGATATTCAAGGGTTTACCCAAAGATAAACAGAAATTGGCAGAGGGACTAAAGCAACAAGCGGCGTTCATGGTTTCCACCCTAGCTGAACTCCAGGAGATCCTGGATAATGATGGGGCCGTCGATTTGTTTGAGCAGGGAGAACAGCGGATGCTGCGCGAGCATCCGGCCGCAAAGACCTATAATGCCATGATCAGGAATTATGTTTCAGTATGTAAGCAGTTATTTGAACTGCTGCCCGAAGATAAAAGCAAGGATGCCGCCGATGAACTCATGGCCTTCGTAAAGAAGGCGAGGAAATGAGCCAGCCTAACTATATCATTGAGTACTGGAATAAAATTCAATCTGGTGAAATAGCGGCCTGCAAGCGGTTAATCCAGCAATATCAAAAAATCGTTGATGAACTTTATAACCCACGTGACCCGTGGGTTTTTGATTTAGAGAAGGCCAATCAGCCGATTGAGTTTATCGAGCGGTTCTGTAAGCACTCAAAAGGGAAGTGGATCGGCAAGCCGGTCAAACTGGAGCTTTTCCAGAAAGCTAAACTTCAAGCCATCTTTGGTTTTGTCCATAAAGAAACCGGCCTCCGGCGCTGCCGCGAGGTATTTACCCTGGAAGGCCGCAAGAATGGCAAGTCAACTGAAATGGCAGCGCTAGGGTTATACATGATGATTGGCGATGGCGAAGGTGGCGCAGAGTGCTATTCTGTTGCAACAAAAAGGGATCAGGCCCGCATTGTATTTTCTGAAGCTGTAAACATGGTTAGCCAGTCTCCGGCCTTATCAAAGCATATAAAGAAACGCAAGACAGACCTTTACTTTCCGGTCACATTCAGCAAATTTGAACCGTTGGCCAGCGAAAGCAATTCGCTTGATGGATTGAATTCTCACTGCATTATCATGGATGAACTACATGCTATTAAGGACCGCAACCTCTACGACGTAATGAAGCAGTCCAAGGCCGCCCGGGAGCAGCCAATCCTGTTTATGATTACCACGGCTGGCTTTGTCCGGGAATGTATCTTTGACGATATATATGAATACGCCTGCAAGGTGCTGGATGGTGTTATTGAAGATGAGCGTTTTCTTGCTTTTATCTATGAATTAGACGACCGCAACGAGTGGACCGACTTCCGGGCCTGGGAGAAAGCCAATCCAGGTCTGGGCACCATCAAGAATTATGAGGAACTGGCGGCTAATGTAGAACGGGCTAAAAATGACCCTAACTTTTTGCCAACGGTTCTCACCAAGGATTTTAATATCCGGGAAACTGTAGCCGGTGCTTGGCTGACATTTGAGGAAGCCAACAACGAAGAAACCTTTGATATTGAAGAAGTCAGGGACTGCTATGGCATAGGCGGGGTGGACCTGGGGGCTACAACGGACCTTACGGCTGCCTGCGCCTTAATCATGAAACCCGGTAGCGAGAAGAAATATCTGTTGGTGCAGGGTTTCATGCCGGCAGATACCATCAAGCAACGCAGCAAAGAAGATAAAGTCCCTTATGACAAATGGGCCGAACGAGGCCTGATTACCCTCTGCCCCGGGAATAAAGTGGACTATCGTTATGTTACCGATTGGTTTATCAAACTACGTGATGAATACGGGATTGTTGTTTACTGGTGCGGTTACGATAGCTGGAATAGTCCGGCCTGGGTGGAGGACATGGAAAACCGGTTAGGTTATACCAACAAAGAGAATTTATTGCCGGTGATCATGGGGGCTCGCACCCTAAGCGCCCCGATGAAAGAACTAAAGGCTGATCTGGCCGCAAATGGTATCAACTACAACAATAACCCGCTGCTTAAATGGGCTTTGACCAACGTGGCTGTAGAAGTAGATAAGAACGAAAATATCCGGCCTGTTAAAGGAAAAAACCAGCGTCAACGTATAGATCCCGCGGTGGCGCTTTTAATTGCTTATACAGTATTTCTTAATAATCTAGAGGATTACAAGGGTTTGATAGGGTGGTGAAAAAGTGGCAGAGAAACGGAATTTATTTCAAAAGATATTTGGCGCCATCCGGGACCGGTTGACATTAACCAGGCTTCAAATGTTTAACGGCTATACGCCGGTTTTTACTCCTTGGAGTGGTAACCCATATGAAGCAGATGTAGTCCGGTCGGCTGTAGACGCTATCGCCAGGAACGCGGCGAAACTAAAAGCCAAACATATCCGGCGGGTGGATGGCAAGGTTATTCCGGTGGGTGGCCAGATTGAGCGGATTTTGCAGGTAAGACCAAACCCTAATATGAACGCATATGATTTTCTCTATAAGCTTGTCACCACCCTGATGATTGACAATAATGCCTTTGCTTATCCCTTATGGGACGGCGTTAATTTAATTGCCGTCTGGCCCGTTAACTGCAACATGGCCGAATTTTTGGAGGATGCCAGCGGAACTGTTTACGTTAAATTTTATTTTGGTACCGGCCAGCATGTTATTCTGCCGTATTCGGAAGTAATCCATCTGCGCCGGCATTTTTATAAAAACGATATGGCAGGAGAAAGCAACAAACCTGTTAATGCCACCCTGGAAGCCATCCACACCACTAATGAGGGATTAGCACAGGCGGTAAAAACATCGGCAAACCTGCGGGGGATCATTAAATACCAGGGGATATTGAAAGAAAGCGATATTAAAGCCAATCGTGACCGTTTTGTTAATGAGTATATGACCGTGCAAAATACTGGTGGCGTTGCGGCCCTTGATGGGAAGGCAGATTATATCGAACTGAAAAACGACCCGAAAATGATTAATGCGGCCCAAATGAAAGAACTTAGAGATGCGGTTTACCGCTACTTTGGCGTCAATGAAAGTATTATCATGGGCAAGTACACGGAGGAAGAATGGAATGCCTTCTATGAAAGTACAATTGAACCCCTGGCCGTGCAAATGAGCCTGGAGTTTACCAGCAAGCTCTTTACAGAGCGGGAACTAGGATTTGGCAATGAGATAATCTTTGAGGCCAATCGCCTGCAATATGCAAGCGTTAAGACAAAACTGGCGTTGCGAGAAATGGTTGACCGTGGAGCATTGACTCCGAACGAGTGGAGAGAAGCCTTTAACCTCGCGCCTGTGGAGGGCGGGGACAAACCTATAAGACGACTTGATACCAGGCCAACAGATGAGACGGACCAGCAAGATGGTGGTGATAGTAATGCCAATGCCGAAGCCTAAAGAGGGCGAAACTCAGGACGAATTTATGGCGCGGTGTATGGCCGATGATGTCATGGTAGAAGAATACCCCGACGAAAAGCAAAGATATGCGGTCTGCTTGACGCAATTCAAGGAAGGGGGCAAGAGGAAATTGGAAACGGCCAAGAAGGAAATCCGTCTGGCCGAACTCAGAGCGCTTGATACAGCCGGCGAAGGAGAAATGATAGTCGAAGGTCGGGCGATAGTCTACGATAGCCCGACCGTTTTGTATGAGTGGGATGGTATTAAGTACTACGAAGTAATTGCCCGGGGCGCTCTGGATGGAGCAGACCTGTCAGACGTGCCGTTCAAGTACAACCACAGCGATGCGGTCATGGTAATGGCGCGAACCCGGAACAAGACCCTGGAACTGATACCTGACGACCAAGGGTTATTGATCAGGGCCAAACTGGCCAACACTACGGCCGGTCGCGACTTATACGAGCTTATAAGGCGAGGCGACATCGATAAGATGAGCTTCGCCTTTACTGTGTCCGAGGAGTCCTACGACAGGGACACCAGAACCCGCACTATTATCAAGTTCAAAAAGATCTGGGATGTGTCGGCGGTGGATACCCCGGCATATGCAGATACATTCATTTCCGCAAGGAGCTGGGCGGAGGCGGAGGCCGAACGCGAGCGTAAGGAGCTGGAGAGCTCTAAATTGCGGAAACGGTTAATTGCACTCACTTATTTATAAAAAAATATCAGGGAGGTATACAAAATGAAAAACTACGAAGCCCGTTTTAAAGAGATCGCCGAACGCAAGCTGGAAATCCGTGCTATGTTAGAGGCTGGAGAAGAAGTGGACCTGGACAAGATTCAGGAAGAATTGCGTAGCCTGGATGAAGAAGAAAAACGTCTTCGCGCGAGGTTGCAGGTTATTGAGGCGTTGAAAGGTGCAGGCATTCAAGCCGCCGGAGCCGGCGACAATAAAGCGCCTGTAGTGCCAGAGCCAGCGCAAATGCGTAAGATTGACCAGGCTGGTGTAATAGAAGACCGCGAAGCAAAGGCCAGGGAGGAAGCCGAGAAACGCGGCCAGGCCTTGAAAGAAAATCGCGCCGTTACCGTCGGGGCTTCCAGCATTATTCTCCCGCAGTACCAGGCTACCGACATCAGGCCTACGTTTAATGAGGTTAGCTCTTTAGTTGACCGGGTAACTATTAAAACTTTATTGGGCGGCGAATCCTTCAAGCAGCCGTACCTGGCCGGATATGGGATTGGTGATTATACCACTGAAGGTGCGGACTATGCTGAGGCCGAGGCTGTTTACGGTTATGCTGATATAAATAAGGCCAAGATAACGGCTTATGCGGAAGACACTGAGGAAGTCCAGAAGCTGCCGGCCGCTGCTTATGACGCTGAGGTGATGCGGGGCATCCGCGTAGCGATTCGCAAAAAGCTGGCCCGGGAAATTCTAGTAGGCACCGGGGCCACCAACCGCCTGGTAGGCATTTTCTCTACGGCGGCCACTGCGATTGACCCGGCTACCGACATTGAGATAGCAACTATCGATAATAACACGCTGGATGAGATCATTTTCAGTTATGGCGGGGATGAAGACGTTGAAGACGCTGCCGTATTGATACTTAACAAGAAGGATCTTAAAGCCTTTAGCAAACTGCGCACGACCGATGGCAAGAAGTTCCACAACATCGTTACCAACGGCAACACTGGTACAATCGACGGGATCCCGTTTATCATCAACAGCGCCTGCAAGGCTATTTCCGACCCCGCGACGGCTGTTGGGGAATACTGCATGGCCTACGGGCCACTGTCCAATTACATGCTGACCATTTTTAGCGACATGGACGTGCAGCGGTCTACTGATTACAAGTTCAAGCAGGGGATGATCGCGCATAAAGGCGTCATCTTTGTCGGCGGCAACGTTGTCAGCAAGAACGGTTTCCTCCGGATTAAGAAGGCTTCTGCGGTATAAGGATGAATGCTAAATGAAGCTAAAAGTGATTAAGGCTTTTATCGACCGGTATACCGGTAAGCCTTACAACCCTGGCTATGTATATGAAACGGATGATATAGAGCGCATTCAACAGCTTCAGGAAGCGGGATACCTTGAACGGGTCCCGCTTCTATCATCTGAGGTTGAAGAAGCGGTAAAAACCCCGGATGAAAATGCTAGATTACCTAAACGGCGCAGCAAAAAACGAGGTGAATGATTATGCTGGAAGAAATCAAGTCGGTACTGCGGGTTGACGGCAATGAATTAGATGGGGAAATACAAAGTTTAATTGATGCCGCCGTGGCCGACTTGATTCTGTCCGGCGTGGCGGCAGATAAGGCGCAAAATATGACGGACCCGCTAATAAAGCTGGCCATCATTAATTATTGTAGAGCTAGCTTTGATTATAATGACCGTTCTGCCGATCGACTTATGGTATCTTATGAAATGCTTAAGGCGCGTTTGGCGCTGGCCGAAGACTATAACTCGTATGCAGTGATCTTTAATGTTGTTACAAGCGCAGGCATACCGGTAAGGGATGCTAAGATAACCGCTGGCGAGGTCGAGAAGTTGACCAATTCCAGGGGTGTAGCTATCTTCACGGTGGCCACTCCGGACATCGATCTGGACTATATCGTAACAAAAACGGGCTACCAGGATCAGGCGGGTTCTGTCTACGTCGACGGCAGCAAGTCTATAGAGGTGGTTCTTAATGAATTATAAAGACTATGTTTCGTCGAGTAGTTCAAGAACCTATGGTTTTGGTGGCACCGGCATAAATGCAGGCGCTTTGCGGCACCGGGTGACTATCCAAAAAGCTACCGAAATTATAAATGAGAAAGGCGAAACGGTCCCCAAGTGGGAAACTTTCGCTACTGTATGGGCGGCCGTTGAGCCTTTGCGAGGCCGCGAATACCTCCAGTCTAACGCTATCCAGTCCGAACTCACCACCCGGATCCGCATCAGGTACCTGGCCGGGGTTAATCCTCGCATGAGGGTGCTTTATAACGGACGTGTATTCCATATCCAGGCCGTTATTGACGTTGATGAGAGACACCGGGAAATGCAGCTTATGTGTGTAGAGGAAGATGCCTAATGCCGGTAAAGGTGTTTGGGATTGAAGATTATAATGCCGCGGTAAAGAAAATTATCCAGGTTTACCCGGAACAAGCTGCGAAATTTTTGAATGCCCAGGCTACCAAGCTATTAAAAAAGGTCCGGGAACGGACGCCGGTAGGCGAAACTAAAAAGCTCCGTAGAAGCTGGCGCAAGACCAAACCTAAAATTAAGGGGGGCGAGATGCAGATAGAAGTAAGGTCCACGACGCCCCATGCCCACCTGATTGAATACGGCCATAAGATGGTTGTTGGCGGCAAACTAAATAAGGGCGGTAAGGTTGTTGGTTTCGTCCCCGGCCGGCATATGCTAGAGATATCATTTAACGAGTACAACAAGGAAATGCCTTTCGAGGTTGAGCGGTGGTACAACGAGCTGGTTAAGGAGCTGGAAGTATGACCTATAACGATATTCGGGAGGCAATCATCGGTAAACTCAGGGCGAAGTATCCTACTTATAGCATTTATGGAGAAGAAGATGTAGAGCATGGCGTAAAGGCGCCGGCTTTTTTTGTGCAGCTCCTGCCGGTATCTTCGCGGCCAATTAGTATCGCTCATGTTCAAAAGACCTTGATGATAGATGTTCACTATTTTTCAGCCGCCAAGACCTACGGCGATTTATGGACAGTTGCCGAAGAATTGGAGAAACTCTTTGACCTGAAGATTACCATCCAGGACCGCAGCATTACTATCCAGGACAAAGAGCCGGAAGTTGTCGAGGGGGTCCTGCATTTTAAGTTTAATCTTGATTTTATTGATAGCAAAGATGGCATTACCATCAATCTAGATACGGGCGAGATAGAAGTTATTTTACCCGATGAGGAATTGGGTTACATTGAAGGCCAAGTCGAACCTATGCGTGAACTTGAAGTAAAGGAGGAGTTTTAAATGGGACTGCCGGAAATCTTGATTGAGTTTAAGACCCAAGGCACTACGGCTATCCAGCGCAGCGCCCGGGGGATTGTGGCCTTAATCCTGAAGGACGATACCGATATGACCTTTGATACGAAGATTTATGGCAGCATCGACGAGATTGACGCGGCCGACTGGACGGCCACCAACAAGGATTACATTGAGAAAGCCTTCCTGGGGATACCATCTAAGGTCATTGTTGAACGACTGGCGACGACGGCTACTGATTACAACGCCGCCCTGGACCGGCTGAAGAATAAGAAGTGGAACTACCTGGCTATCCCTGGTATCCAGACGGCCGAAGTTGCTAACATAGCCACCTGGATAAAAACCCAGCGGGATAATTACCACAAGACCTTTAAAGCAGTTCTCCCTAATTACGCGGCCGACCATGAAGGCATCATTAACTTTGCGACTGATGATATTAAAGTTGGTGAAAAGACCTATACCACTGCCGAGTATTGCGCAAGGATAGCAGGTATCCTGGCCGGTTTGTCGTTAGACAGAAGCGCAACTTATTATGCGCTTCCGGAAGTTGAAAGCATTACGGAGAGCGCGGACCCGGACGCCGATATTGATGCCGGCAAACTAATCCTTATTGGAGATATCAATGGACCTTATAAGATTGGCCGTGCGGTTAACTCTCTTACGACCACCACGGCCACTAAAGGCGAGGAGTTTAAGAAGATAAAAATTGTTGAAGGCGTGGATATGGTCCGGGATGATATCCGGAATACCTTTGAAAATTATTATGTCGGTAAGGTTGTCAATCATTATGACAACAAAGTGCTATTCCTCGCCGCTGTAAATGCCTACTTTAAAGAATTAGAGCGGCTAGACGTTTTGGATCCCAACTATGACAACCTAACTGAAATAGACGTTGACGCTCAGCGACTTTACCTGATGGGTAAAGGCATTGATGTTTCTGCTCTCAGCGAGCAGCAAATCAAGGAATATAATACCGGGTCCAAGGTATTTGCAAAAGCAAATGTCAAGTTCCTGGACGCCATAGAGGACCTGCAGTTCGCCATTTACATGTAAGAGGGGAGGGTAATAGATGGCTAATAAGATACCCGGCAACCGGGTTATTACCGGTACCTTTGGTAAACTTTGGTGGGATGGGGAGCTTATCTTTGAGGTTGAAAGCTTCGAGGCTAAAATTACTCCCAACCGTGAGGACGTCCAAATGGCTGGCTCCCTGGATGTTGACAGCAAGATAACTAACATGAAGGGTGAGGGCAGTTTCAAGATTAAGAAGGTATTCTCCCGGGGTATCGAGAAGCTTCTCAACGCCTGGAAACAGGGAGTGGACCCCCGCAGTCAGCTGGTAGGTAAGTTGGCCGATCCTGACACCAAGGGCAAGGCCAGCGAGCGGGTAGTAATCAACAATGTTTGGTTTAACGAACTCACCTTAATGCAGTTTGAGATGGGGCAGAAGCTGGAGCGGGAATTCCCGTTTGGCTTTACGCCTAGCGATGTTGAATTCCCGGACTTAATACCGGTGCAGGAGGGTTAATTAATGGCCCAAATTAAACTTAGCGATTTAATTGCCCAGGCGGAAAAGAGGAAAGAACAGAAAAAAGTAAGGAAACAGCTTTATATTAAGAGCCTTGATGGGGAAATTACAGTAGAAAAGCCCAGTCGGGCTCTTTGCCTGGACGCCCTTGATATGGGGTCCAATGAGGGGGATGCTTATCTTGTCTATGAATGTGTAGTAGATCCCCCGCTTAAAAATCCCGACCTTCAGGCCGCCTATAGCTGTACCCAGCCATTAGAAATCGTTGACGCAATCTTTGAGCCCGGTGAGGTAGCTCAAATTGCAAAAACGCTTGTTGAAATGGCCGGCTATGGCGACGGCGCAGTTAAGGTGGTCGAAGACCTAAAAAACTAATCAAGGCAGACGACCTCTTCTATATGTACCATCATTACCTGCAGCGGGGGCATGATTTACGGTCCCTGCTTAATTTGTCCGAGCAGGAAAAGTTGTTTTACTTGGCAAGCATGGCATATGAATTTGAGAACCCGAAGGAGAGGTAATACGCCCGTTACCTCTCCTTTTAGTTAAGGCGGTGAGCAGCAGTGGCCAAAAAGAGCATCGGCGCTATCCTGACCATCAAAGATAATGACTTCCGCACGAAGATGCGTAGGAGTACCAGAGGCTTTGAAGATTTTCGCCGGTCCAGCCGAAAAGCTGCAACTGATATGGCTTTTTTTGAAAATGCTGTGCGGAACGCGGGGTCCAGGGTGGGCGACCTGGGCAAGACTTTGGTAGGGGCGGCTGCTGCTTATGCTGGGATAAGTTCTGCCAGTGGTCTGTTCGGGCGGATGATTAGCGAGGCCTCTTCTTTGGAGGGATATCGTAACACTCTAGAAGTTGTAATGAAGGATACCCAAAAGGCCGCCGAGACAATGAGGTGGGCGGTTGACTTTGCTAACAGGACACCCTTTGAGACTGGATCAATTGTGGAAGCTACCGTCAGGCTCCAATCCTACGGTCTAGAGGCAAAGAAGATATTGCCTGCTATTGGCGATATGGCCGGGGTTATGAATACCGACATTATGCAGGCGGTTGAAGCCGTGGCCGATGCCCAGACAGGTGAACTTGAACGCCTTAAAGAATATGGCATTACAAAACAGATGATTGTGGACCATGCTGCGAAGATAATGCGTGGCCATATGATTGTAAACAATAAGGGCCAGATTGTTGACCAGGAAAGGTTTAACAAGGCCCTTTTCTCTTTGATGGAAGAGCGTTTCAAGGGCGGGATGGAGCGGCAGGCCAAAACTTTCAAAGGTGTTATGAGCACGGTTTCGGGCATCTATAAAACTGCCCTGGCCGAAATAGCCGGCATCAGCGCAGATGGGACTATCAAAGCAGGAAGCTTTTTCGATACAGTAAAAACCAAAGCCCTTCAGGTGAGTGATGTACTACAGAGATGGCAGAGTGAAGGAACTTTTACCAGGTGGAGCGAAGGCCTAGCAGCTGCAATAAACGAAATACCTAATGCAATAAACTTTCTTAAAGACACCATAACCGCTTTTACCCCGGTACTTGCCGGATTAACCGCAGCATATGCAACTCATAAAGCGGTAGTAATAGCGACGACAGTTGCCCAAAGGGCGCATAATATAGCGACTATAGCCTCAAATGCCCTCTTGACCATACAATGCGCATGGCTAGAATACCAAACTGCAGCTGCTTTGACGGGCTCCAGAGCTATAGGTATTATCCGGGCCGCCCAGTGGGCCTGGAACGCTGCGATGGCGGCCAATCCTATTGGGGCGGTCATCGTGGCAGTGGCCGGTCTGGCGGCGGGCATATATGTTTTGGTAAAGAACTTCGATAAGGTAACAGCAGCTATCAAAAGGGCCTGGGGCTGGCTGTCTAAATGGTTTAAAGCTAAGGGTACAAATATTGAAGTTGGCACCGCCAGCATGGGCGACTTCAGGCAGATTGAGGGCAGCCATGCTTCAGGGCTAGCCTACGTGCCTCACGATAACTATATAGCCGAGCTTCACCGCGGCGAGCGGGTGTTGACGGCTGCCGAAAATCGGCAATATAACGAGACAATAAACAACAACGGCCGCAATAATATCACCATCTATATCAACGCCCAGGATAAGAGCGCCAGGCAGATAATGAATGAGCTAATCCCGGAACTGAAGCTGGCCCTGGCCAACATGTAGGGGGTGGCCGGCCGTGGATATCTTCATCAGCATCAATAACCGCGAACGGGTATTAAGAATCCCGGTAATCCCGGAAGAATTCCAGGTCGAAAGCCCCTTCAATAACGAAACCTATACCACTATCAGCCAGGGCGACATTAAACTAATTGGCCTCCGGGGTTTAAAGTCTATCTCCTGGCAGAGCTTTTTCCCGGCCAAGGAATACCCTTTCAACCGAGATAATACCTATAAAGCCTGGGAGTATGTCCGGGTGCTTGAGGAATTCCGGGACCGCCGGCTGCCGGTAAGGTTGGTAATACCAGAGGCCGAAATTAACATGGCGGCCACAATAGATGAATTTAATTACGGCTTAAAAGATGGATCCGGCGATGTTTATTATTCAATAACCCTAAGCGAGTTTAAGTTTGTCCAGGTCCAGGGGGTATAACAATGCACCGCCTTTACTGTATAACGCCCGACAAGCAGTATGACATTACTCCCCTGGTCGGAAAAATCAGCTGGCAGAGTCATGTTGATGAGCTGGGTGTAAAGCTCGACTTTACCGTAGCTTTCAACGATGACCGCTTTTTTCCCATCAACCCGGTAGACCTGGCTTATTTGATAGTCCTGCGAAATCAGGATGAAATTTTCAGGGGTGTTGTTGTCACAGAGCACGGGAACGGGAACGGCCGCGGGGAAAAGACTTATACCTGCTTTGACTATGCTTTTTATCTTAATAAGTCGGAAGAAATATATCAGTTCAACGGTATACCGGCCGACCAGGCGATTAGGAAAATACTTAGCGATTTCAATGTCCCGGTCGGGTCTATAGTAGGGATACCTTACCCTGTTAAAAAAATCTATAACGGGGAAGTGGTCAGTGACATTATAAAAGATATCCTTAGCCAGGCCGAGAAGGCACTGGGGACCAAGTACCGCATGGAGATGCGGCTGGGCCAATTGTATATCGAACATCAGCAGGACCTTGTGGTTAAGCCGATGTTCCAGCTGGCGCCCAACATCGCGCCGGTGCCTGTGACTGCTGCCATAAGTAACCCCTCCCGGACGCGGAGCATCGAGGAGATGCGAAACAGCATCAAAATTGTCTGCGATGATAAAGTGGTAGCCGAGATAAGGGACGAAAGCCTTATAGCCCGTTATGGTCTGCTTCAAAAAGTGCATAGCATAGACGAAAAAGAACAGGGGCAGGCAAGACAAATAGCGGCCAACTTGCTAAAGGACCTGGGCCGGGTATTCGAGGAAATAAGCTTCGAGGTGCCCGGGGCCGATGAGGTCCGCGCCGGCAGGATTATCGAAGTAGAGGAACCCATTACCGGGCTTAAAGGCCAGTACCTTATCAAAGATGTAACTCATACTGTCGAGAAAGGCGTCCACACCATGCAGCTAGGCCTGGGGGTGGTGTAGATGGATGGTATAGTAGAGCTAGCAAAGCTGTTCAAAGAACGTGACAACCGGCCATATTTAGGTCCCCAGGTCGGTATAGTAGTCAGCCCCCTGCCAGATATTAAGGTGCGCCTTGGAGATAAGATCCTGCTTACGAAAGACCATCTGATTATAGCCTCCCACTTGGTAAGCATTGAGAGCAAAGGTTACCAGCAGGAAACAAATTCAATTGTTTTTCAGGGGGATATCCCCGGCGCTGATGATGATGCCAGTAATAATATCGGCACTATAAAGTTTTATGACGGTACGCCAGCGGGCGAAACCAAAACGGTTATGGAGATTAATATCAACAGAGGCACCTTTCTAAAGGCCTTTTTTGAGCTTAAGCCCGGGGATGAGGTTATTCTAATTCCTTCCGCTGATGGCCAGACCTATTTCCTTGTAGATAAGGCGGTGAGGCCTTAATGTTTCCCGAGATAGCGCAGCTGGAGTTTAAACCGCAGGAGCCGGCTTCCCCTCAAAACCTGGGGAAGTCGTTTTTGTTTGACTTTAAGAAAGGCGATTTCATCCTTCGTGATGGAAAATTGGTCGAGGTTGAAGGGATTGAGGCCTTAAAAGTAGGGGTAGAGAAGCTTCTAAGAACCGAAAAGTTTAAGTTTAAGATATATGAACGCGATGATAAGCAGGAATATGGGGTCACTATTGAGGACTTGATAGGTTCGTCACTACCTAAAGCATTTGTAGAAAGCGAGCTAAAAAGAGAGATTTCTGATGCTCTAAAAAAGCACCCCATGATTGCAGGTATCTCAAATCTATCTACCTTGCGGGATGGATCCAGGTTAAAAATATCATTTCAGATAAATCTTGTGGATGGTCAGGCCATCGGCCAGGAGGTGGTGTTCTAAATGGCCGAGACAAAAGAACAGATATTACAGAGACTGCTCTCGCGAATACCAGACGGATATGATAAAACGGAGGGGTGGTCCTTTTTTTATGATGTACTATCCGCAGTAGCTATTGAACTGGCAGCAGCGCAGGCCCTTGTTGAACAGTACTTGCAATTGGGATTTGCTGAAACGACCAGCGGCAGCTACCTGGATTACCGCGCCCATGAACATGGCCTGGAAAGAAAGGCGGCCACGAAGGCCACTGGCCAGGTTACTATCTCGGGTTCAAACGGGACTGTGGTGCCAGCTGGCTCACTCTTTGCAACCGCTGGTGGGGTGCAATTCCAAACCTTGGCAGCAGTAACAATTGGAGAAACCGGCCAGGTGATTGCCAACATCGAAGCGGTGGAGCCCGGGGCTTCTGGCAATGTTCCGGCCGGCGCCATAAACACTATCCCGGTATCAATCGCAGGGGTTACTGGGGTAACTAACACCCAGGCAACGAGCGGCGGAACCGACACCGAGAGCGACGCCGCTCTGCTGGCTAGGTTGCTTGAAAAGGTACAGTCCCCGGCCACAAGCGGCAACGCTGCCCACTACAAGCAGTGGGCATTAGAAGTAGCAGGGGTAGGGGATGCGAAAGTCATCCCCGAATGGAACGGCCCAGGCACCGTCAAGGTAGTAATCATCGACAGCAATAAGCAGCCGGCCAGTACGGATATAGTCCAAGATGTAGCGGACCACATTGAAGAAGTCCGCCCCATCGGAGCCGCAGTGACGGTCATTTCCGCTACCAGCCTGGCAATTGACGTTTCAGCAACCCTTACTCTTGACCCGGCCTACACTCTGGCCCAGGTGCAGCCGGCCATTGAAGCGGCCATTACTGATTACCTCAAGGGGATAGCCTTCAAACAGGATTACGTCAGTTATGCCAAGATAGGCAGCCTTATCTTGGATACTCCGGGCGTACTGGACTACGCGAATTTACTAGTTAATGGCGGGACAGGAAATGTTTCTGTGGGAACTGAGCAGGTGGCTGTCCTGGGGACGGTGACCCTAAATGAGTAAAGCCGAGGTAATGAAAAGCTACCTGCCCACTTATGAACGTAAAAGTCAGGTCATTGGCTCCATTTTGGAGGCGACAGGCCCCGAAGTAGACCAGATTTATACCAGCATAGACGACATGCTGAAGCAGTTTTACGTCGAAACCGTCACCGAAACGGGCCTAGACTTATGGGAAAAGATGTTGGGTCTCACCTCCTATGCCGGCAAGCCTCTCGACCAGCGCCGGAGCCGGATTATATCTAAGCTCCGGGGCATGGGAACGGTAACGGTGAGCTTAATTAAAAACGTGGCCGAGAGCTACGTCTACGGCACCGTAGAGGTAACGGAAAACCCTGCGCTCTACAGCTTCACTATTAAATTCGTTGACCCCAGAGGCATCCCGCCTAACTTGGACGACGTAAAGGCTGCCATCGAGGAGATTAAACCCGCCCACTTAGCGGTGGAATATCAGTTTACCTACACGGTATGGGGCGAGTTAAATACCTGGGGCAAGACGTGGGCTGATCTGCTCCCATCTACCTGGGAGGATTTGAAAGTAAGGATGTGGTCATAGTGTTAGTTATCATGGGGGTGGAATATAGCAAAAACCCTGTATCAACTGGCGAGGCATTCCTGTTAAGGGTTAGTATCGAAGAAGTTTTTGCTACTTGGGGAGACCTGTTAACTGAGGATTGGGCTTCCCTAAGTATCCATACCTGGGAGGATATCCGACGGAAGGTCTTTTGAAAATAAGGAGGTTATAAGATGGCTGCTAAAACCGTTCAAGCCGTTATTAACGGCCAAACCTATTCCCTTTCGTATAACTCTACAAGTGGAAAATGGGAAGCCACCATTACTGCTCCATCTATTACGTCCTATAATGTCAATGCTGATCATTATTACCCAGTAACCGTAATAGCGACGGATGATGCAGGGAATACCACCACTAAAAATGATAGTGATGCGACACTCGGGAACAGCCTTAAGCTATATGTTAAGGAGCGTGTGAAGCCCACAATAACAATTACGGCACCTACTAGTGGAGCCAGGGTAACTTCGGCTACACCTACTATTAGCTTCCAGCTTCGCGACGAGGGCAATGGTTCTGGTGTCAAGATTTCATCGTTAACTCTCAAAATAGACGGGGGAACGGCAATCGGTAATACCGCAAGTGGTATGACGGTTAACAGCGTTCCCGGTGGATATGATTGCTCCTATGTCCCACAGACGCCCCTTACGGAAGGCAGCCATACCATCACCATTGATGTGCAAGATAATGATGGTAACGCAGCTACTCAAGCGGTTGTCACTTTCACGGTTGACATTACCGCCCCGGCCCTGAATGTCTCTGCACCTACTGAGGGGTTGATCACCAATAATGCCAGCGTAACCGTTTCTGGTACTACAACCGATGTAACTTCTACGCCGGTAACAATTACAATCAAGGTTAATGGAGTTGATCAAGGACCGGTCACGGTTACCAGCGGTTCCTTCAGTAAGACCGTTACCCTGAATGAAGGCTCCAATACCATTGAGGTCAAGGCTACAGATGCCTCCGGCTTAACTACTACCGTAACTCGTCATGTTACCCTGGATACCGTTGCCCCGACGATTTCTGCTGTTACCATTAGCCCGAACCCGGTGGATGCAGGTCAGACCCTTGTAATTACCGTAACGGTGAGCGATTAATGCGGCTGATAGGGTATGTTGACGGGGAGGAAGTCAAGTTTGACTTCACTCCCCCTAATCGTTTCACTGCAGTCATACCTAAGCAGAAGGATGGGATTTATATTGTCGAACTCCACGCCTCCGACGAGGCGGGTAATAGCACTAGTTATTTCAATATTTTCGTTAAGATAGATTTCCAACACATGACTATAAAGATCCTTCCTTCTACATTCGGGTATGTAGAGAATGGGCAAGGGTTTGGTTATAGAGAAATTGAGGGGTATTTAACCAAGCCGATTGCCGACGGGTTTGGGTATAAAGAGATGCAGGGGTATTTATTTCGGGAGCTGGTGATGTGATGCTACTCCAAAAAGGAGAGGTTCGTATTGTCGGTATTGAAGTGATTAGTCAAGTGCAGCAGGATTTTATAATTGAGGGGGCTGAATTTGCTATAACGCAAGATGGAGAAGTAATTGAAAAAGGGGAGGCTACGGTAGATGGCCATAAAATTTTTACCTTGTTTTCGGCTAATGAAACTGGGCGTTATTTGTGTGAGTTTACTTATAGGATAGGCCCCGAGGTCCTGAAGGCCAAAGTGATTGTGGAGGTGAGGTAAGTGCAAACAACACCTAATCTTGGGCTTAAAAAGCCCGAAGCCAACGACACCGTGAATATAGCCGACCTAAACTACAATGCTGATGTTCTAGACCAAGAGGTGGTCAAGCGCTTAGTTAATTCCGGCGGCGCCCCCTCCATCCAGGCCGGCCTGGACGCCGAAAAGCCCGCCCCGGGGACAGCCGGTCGGCTTTACGTGGCTACCGATACGCAGATCATCTACCGCGACACCGGGTCCGCCTGGACCAAAGTGGGCGCCGTAAAGTGGGGCGACATCGACGGCAAGCCATCCGCCTTTACCCCGGCACTGCACGGCAACGAGGCCCACGACCCGGATCTGGCCCTGGCCAGCGACCTTACTGCGCATTTGGCCGATAAAGTACAGCATATACCCTATGTGGTCGCCACAGGTTCGGCTAATACCTATTCAGTAACCATTAATGGAGTTACTAGCTACCAGGAGGGGTTAGCAATAGCGGTAAAAATTAACGTAGACAATACAGGGGCTTCCACACTTAATGTGAATAATCTTGGCGCAAAACCTATAAAACGTCCTAACGGGACTGACGTACCCAGCGGATACCTTAAGGCTGGAAATATTTACACAGTGAGGTATAACGGTACAAATTTTATATTACAGGGTGAAGTGGGGGTGGGAACCGCTCAACCAGGTGATGTGTTAAGCGGTAAGACATTTACTAATGATTCGGGTTTGCAGACTGGTACGATGCCCAATAATGGAGCTGTAGTCATTACTCCTGGAACATCTGATATAGCGATACCTGCTGGATACCACAACGGAAGTGGGTATGTAAAAGGAGATGCTAATTTAGTAGTAGCCAATATCAAAAGTGGAGTAAGTATATTTGGAGTGACGGGTACAGTCAAGGAGTACAAAGCAGCTTCAGGTTCGGTAAGTGTGTCGAATACGAGTACCCAAACTGTTTCTGGACTAGGTTTTACTCCACAAGTTATAATTATTATTTATACGTCTAGTTCAATAACATTTGTTTGTAGTTACAAGGAAGGCTATGTTGATCTGTGGCATCGTAACCCTCCTGGAGCAACTTTGGATGGTAAAAACCCTGCTTTTTCTGTTTCATCCGGACAGTTTTCATTTTGTGTGCCCAACAGTTCTTGGGTTCCTGGTACAGCTAATTGGTATGCTTACGGTTATTAAGGAGGTGATCTAGATGGCGTATGTTGGGCGGTTATTTTTTAGGAAAGATACGGGCAATCTGTTGTACTGGTACGAGATGGAAGGAGATATCATTGTACCAACAATAGAGCAGGATTTAAGCTCTATTAAACCGCCTTGCTACGGGGCAGGTAGTATTTGATCTTGACCCAGATACTGAAGAAGATATAGAAAAACGAATATCTCTTGAAGAAAGAATTACGGTACTAGAACAAGTGACAGCCGATATTGCGGAAATGTGGCTTGAAAAAGGAGTGATTTAAGATGGACGAAAGACTACTTAGGATTTACAATTTCTTATTGCGCCTCGGACGAATAACTCTTGAAGATGTTCCTGAGCCTTATAGAAGTGCGCTTGTTACTTAGTAGGACTTAACTACGCCACAAGGCCCCCATCACGGGGGCCTTAGTTTTGCCGCCGGGAGGCGGCTTTAACTCTAGGAGGGGAGAACATGGGCTTTCAATTTGTCGCCGGTGCCATCCAGTCGCCCCCGGATCCCCGGGACTATATCTACTCGCAGATGGTTGCGGCACTGGAATTGCCGGCGTCATTCTTCTGGCCCCGGCTGCCGGTACGCGACCAGGGCAAGTGGGGCACCTGCGTCGGCCAGGCGGCGGCCGGCGTCAAAGACCGGCAGGAGTCGGTCAACTATCCGTCCAGGGGTTACAGGTTTAGCCCTCTTTTTGTTTACGCCCTATGCAAGCAGCAGGACGGGATACCTAATCAGGAGGGCACTTACCCACGGGTGGCCATGTCGGTGCTAAAAAATACCGGCGCCTGCAAGGAGCAAACCCTACCATACAGCCTTATGGCGAACCCCTTGCCGCCGGTGCCAGCGGCCGCCATCGCCGAGGCTAAACAGTTCCAGATCGGCGCCTATGCCCGGATCCAGACTCTGGAGGAGATAAAAACTGCCATAATGCGCGATGGCCCCGTTCTGGCGGCCGTCTTTGTTTGCGATAACTTTATCGAGTGCGAGCCGGGCGGGTTTATCGACCTGCCGGAAGGCCGCTGGCGTGGTGGTCATGCTATCCTCCTTGATGGCTGGGACGATAATCTCACCCATACCTATAAGAACGGTGTTACCCGGAAAGGCTTCCTCCGTTTAGCCAACTCCTGGGGCAATGGGTGGGGAGACGGCGGTTATGGCTACTTGCCTTATGACTTCCTAACCTACCGTAGTGATATAGGGATGCCCTTCTTCATGGAGGCCTGGAGCAGTGTTGATGTAATTCTCCCGCCCAAGCCGGCCAGCGAGGTTGTTCTTTGGATAGGCAGCACCCGGGCCTTAGTAGACGGCGAGGAAGTACAGCTTGACCAGCCACCCGAAATTGACCCGCGGAGTAACCGGACCCTGGTGCCGCTTCGTTTTTTAGCTGAGGTGCTGGGATGGAAGGTAGTGTGGAATGAAGGAGAGCGAAAGATAACACTAACCAGATAGAGAGGGGGTACCCCGGTTGAATACCGAAGAAAGGGTGGTGGCATTAGAAGTGGCTGTGGCAAGGCTGGAAGAAAGGGTGGAAAACGTGGAGGCTTATCAGGCCAGGCAGAACGGCAGTATACAAAATATAGAGGCGAAATTTGATAAGCTCTATTTCTGGCTGATAGGCATCTGCGGCGGCCTGGCGCTAGATCTATTTTTGCGCCTTATTGGGAGGTGATCGGCCATGACTGTTGCCAACGTCCCCGAAGCGGTAATGATGGCCCGGCGTAGCCCGGAGGAAATTTAATTAACTGTGGTTATGTGGGTTTTGCGGTTAAATTGTATACTAAGCCCCATGCTTTTTAAGTTTCTGCTTATAGTATGGTGACTAACGCCAAGTATTTTGGCTACTTGCCTTATGCTCTTTTCCCTTTCCAATAAGGCCAATAAAAGTTCTTTATTAAAGCTTTTCCTACGGGAATTAAGGGGTGCTGATCTGTTTTTATCACGGACATCATTCCAAAAATTTAACGATGTAAAAGAATCATGTTTTCTTTTGGGTAGTATCTCTAAGTTTTCTATTCGATTATCTGTTTTGTTGCCATTTTTATGATGTATAACAAACCCATTTGGAACTGGGCCATTATGTTGTTCCCAGATATAGTGATGTTCATATTTCCAGCCAGTAGGTGTTTGAATTCTGATATACCCATTTTTCATTAAATGCTTTTTGCCTATGGTTTTAGATCTTTTTTTCATGCATTTTCTGCATGGCAAAGAAATTGGTTTATCGGTGCCGCTTTTACGCTCTCGCCAAGTACCACATATTGGGCAAAAACATTTTTGAATACGACTATTACCCATGAACATCACCCTATCCAATTGTATCATTTAGAAATTAGGTTGACAATCAGGAAGGTGAGAATTATGACCATCTCTCTTAAAAATGAAACACCTCTTGGAATGTCCCGACGCAATCCCGAAGATATTCACTATATTGTTATCCACCATTCCGCTACTGAATCAGGTAATGTTGATATTTTTCGTAAGTACCATACGGAGCATAATAATTTTGCTGACATCGGATACCATTATGTTTTGACTAATGGCAACGGCGGTCCGGACGGCGAGGTGCAGGAGGGCCGCAACATTCTCTTTGCAGGCGCCCATGCGCCGGGTCGGAATAATGACAGCGTAGGCATTTGCCTGGTAGGAGATTTTAGCCAGGGTAAGCCTACCAGCGCCCAGATGCTGGCGTTATATGGGCTCATCAAAGATTTGATGCGGCGATACCCTATCACCCCGGACCGGGTGCTGGCTCATAAAGAAGTCAATGAGACGGACTGTCCGGGTAGCCTGGATGTGGCCGCTATCCGGGCGGCTTTGAGCCGGCCGCCGGCGCCGAAAATTCGCGTTGGCAACACTGAACTAGAAGGCGTCATGATTGACGGTAGAGTGTATGCCCCAGTAAGGGCGCTGATTGATGCCCTGAATTATCGAGTAGATTGGGATGAGACTACCAGAACCGTTAATATTACTCAGGGAGGTAAACAATAATGGACTTTTACAAACTCCTTGTCGTGGCCGCCGTACTTGAGTCCCTTTGGGAAACCTGCAAGATGTTCTGGCAGCAGGGGAAAATATCCGCCGACCGTCTTGGTGCTGTTATACTCGGCGTGTTTTTATGCGTAGCGGCGGGAGTGGACTTCTTTAGTATGGTCGGCGTCCCTTTGACCGTCCCTTATGCCGGCATGGTGCTGTCTGGGCTGCTGGTAAGCCGGGGTGCTAACTTTCTGCATGACTTCCTGGGTGCCATTGAGGGACTGAGGAAAAATGCTGGTTAAAATTATCGCCGGTAAGGACCTCTATTACCCCGGCGAACTCGTCGCCCTCGACGACGCTACCGCCCGGGACTACATCTCCGCCGGCGTAGCCGAGCTAGCCAGGTGCCCGGAGTGCGGAGGGCAGCTGGAGGCAACGGGTAGCGGGGTATACTGCCCGGAGTGCGGCGCGAAAAAGTGGGAGGGTATTTTGTGAGATAAAATTAGCCTCCCGAATTTTCCCCGAATGTTTCCCGATTCTAAAGATAAAAATTTAGTTATGCTAATAGCATGAAAGGTTGCCTGAAAACGGCAACTTTTTTATTTACCCACCGAGGCAGAATTACCGAAAGGAGGCGAAAAAACCTTGAAAATTAAAACCAGCCTGTTCATCGACGCCGGCATCTGGCGCGAGATTAAAAAGGCCGCGATAGACTGCGGCAAGACAGTTGGCGACTTTGTTACGATGCTTTTCGCCCGCTGGAAGGAGGGGCAACGTGATAACCGCGACACAGCTGATCAGGCAGGCAGCAATAAAGACCGGCAGCATCGAGGTTAAACCGGGCAAAGTAATTACTTATGAAGATCCGCCTCTGCAGGCCGTGGAGGATGACATCTGCTGGCTTTGCGGCGGGGAGACTGGCGGCCGGGGAATACCGACCAAAAAAGGCATCAAGGATACTTTCACGGACCACCCCTGGGCCAGGGGACAGGGGAGCAAGTCTCTCTGCGCCGGCTGTACTTTCTGCCTGGGCAACCGCAACCTGCGCAACTACAGCATTTTAGCAACCGCCGACGGACTGCGGCATCCCGGCCGGGCCGACTGGCGGGAGATATTGCTGCACCCGCCGGAGCCGCCTTTTGTAGCTTGCCTTGCAGTATCAGGGCAAAAGCACCTTTCGTTTAAGGCGCCGGTAAACCTGAGCCGGGAAGTATTTACTGTGGCCCTGGAGGAGCAAATGGTCGAAATAGTGCCCGCCAAACTGGCGGCCTGCCTGGAGGCCGTCGAAAACCTGTATCTCTACTTCACCAAAGACGAGATCGCCACCGGCCGCTATAGCCAGCACCGCATCCAGGAGTGCGGACTGGCCAGGTGGCAGGAATTAGAAACCGCCGTAGAGCCCTGGCGCGGTACGAGACTATTCGAGCTTGCCCTTTTTGTAGCGCAAAAGCAGGATAAGCCTTCTCCCGGGGAGGTGGAGAAAAGTGTCTTATCATCCGCCCCTGCCGCCCGAAGTCAAGCAAAAAATCCTGAGCCTGCACAACTCGGGTTTGAATGGGTATGAGATCGCAGCTAAGTTGGACATCGGTAAGACCACGGCATATAAGCATCTACCTAAAAAGGGCCGACCCTGGCATAAATGGACGGAGGATGAGCTGCAGCAAATCGTGGATGGGTATGCAAGAGGCTGGTCGTCAAAAAAAATTGCCGCCAGGATAGGCTGTAGCCCTACTGCAGTAAGAATTGCCATGTGCCGCTACCGCAAGCAGATCCGGGCCGACCCGCAAAAGAGAAAAGTGCTGTACTTGCTAAAGGTGGGATTGGAGGCAGGAGCAAAGCCTGGGCAAGTGCTTTCCGCCATCAGGCGAGCCAAAATCTTAGGGAGGGGAAATGATGTACTACAACTTTGATACCAGCGACCCGAACGCCGCTACTGCGGCTCTTTTAGTTTATGCAATATACAGGAGCCGGGACGCAAAGCGTTTTAAAGTAACGCCGGAAATGTGGAATACCATAGAGCGCAGCGTTAAGAGTGTAGCCAAACGCGCCGAGGACCTGGGCGAATTTATCGAGAAACTGAAGCCGAAATTAGCATGCGCAAGTATTAAGCCGAAATGGGCGAAGACACTGCCGGATGACGTCATCACTATGAAAGTTGACCCGGCGACCGGCGAACTCATGCAGGTGCAGGACCAGGGGCGCCGGCAGTTTTTGACCGACGTCCTGGAGCAGGTGGACCACCGGGCGGTACTGGATATTCTTTACAAAAAAGCCGCCCTGGTGGTCCTTTTAGTGAGGGACAGGCTGGAGCGGGAAAAACCAATTGAGGCCCGGTTCGAGGCAGAGGATGATGTCGATGCGCTTTGAGCGGCCTTTTTTTATTACCCCGCATGCAGTTAAGCGGTTTCAGGAACGGGTTGCCGACCTGCCGGCGGCTGATATAATCCAGCTTATCCAGTCTATCCTCCAGGACCCCGGCCTGCCGGTGGATATGGAGTACCGCGACAGCCAAATGTCACCTGTGTTCCGGGGACAGTACGGTGCAAAAGCGTTTTATATCCCTGTCATTAAAGGGGAAGGCCCCTGGCCTTCGGTGCCGACCATTTACGGCGAGGAATCCGTTATCCACGGAAAATATGTTCGCGGCGAACTAAATTGCCACCACAAAAAACGAGGGGGAAAGAAAAATGGAAAACAAACTCTATAACTTACGGCTTGATGGGACAATCACCTTACTTGCTCCTCTAAGCCATATCGGCGAGAGTCTGGGTATCGACAGCTACCTGAGCACCGATATTATTATCGGCCCCGATGGCCAGCCGGTGGAGTGCTTTCTTTACAGCGGCAATAGCTTCCGGGGCATCCTGCGCGACTGTGCGGCAAAATACCTGCTAGATCGGCTGGGAGGCGTGGCCGTCCCCTTGGAGACGTTCCACCTGCTGTTTTCTGGCGGCAGCATCGGTGGGGAGCAGTCCTTGGACATCGACCAGGCCAGGATGTATCGCAAGGTCCTGCCGGCTTTTTCTATCTTCGGCGGCGGCGTTGGTAATCAGATCATGGAGGGCAAGCTCAAAATCGGCAGTATGTATCCCCTGGTGGCTGAGTGCCAGCGGGTCCTGCCTGAGAAGTACCGTAATCCAGAGGCGCCGTCCTGGAAGAAGTGGACTTATGAAAAGTCATATACCCGCCGGGACGACAGCAAACAGGAGAACTTGCGGCAGTATATAGCCGAAGACCAAAATGATGGGCTCCTGGGCGCCGGCAAGCAGCCGGAATTACTCACGGACGGCAGCCAGGGTCAGCCGGAAAAGAAAAAGAAAAAGGAGAAGGACGGACCGGCCACCCAAATGCGGTATACCGTCGAGCTCCTGGCTGCCGGCGCCGTGATGTACCAGCGGATCCACCTGCAGGATATGACCGAACTAGAACTGGGCGCCTTTGTGTCGGCCTTGGACGAGTTTAGCAAGGCTCCATACTTGGGCGGCAAGTCCGGCACCGGCCACGGTCTGTGCGAAATTGAATATGAATACTTTTATCCCGGCGACCGCGAAGCTAGGGGCAAATTTATAAAGGTGAGCGAAAACCGCCTCTGGCTATCCCAGCCGGCGCAGGAGGCAAAAGAAGTATACGACGATTTCCTGCTTAGGGTATATAATCAGTACATTGAGGGCAAGGCACCGGAATTAAAGAAGCTTCTGGCAGGTGAGTAGCATGCAGCCAATGCGGATACGAGCCTACCTGCTGGATGGCCGCATAGCCGGCACCGACCCTTATTTCCCCCTTGATAGTATCCTGGCGGCGGAAGTTATCCGCCGCCAGCACCCGGATAAGTTCTACAATCCCCCGCCGCCCGGGTGCAAAAAAGATTGGATCGAGCCTGAGTTGCCCTTCGAGCGCCGGGGGCGGGGTGATAAGTGGTACTGGGCCTGTAGTTTTAATACTACCCGCCCTGCAAAGGAGTATATCCACTACTGGCACCGGCGGTTTGATGATAACTTGGAGCGTTATATTGACTTTAAGGGCAAGCGTGGCAAGGTAGCCGAGAACAGCGGTCGGTACAAGGCGTACCGGATGCCGCTGAATATTCTGCTGCTGGACTATTTAGAGTGGTACGCCGTAGGAGATATGGAAGCGGTAAGAGATCTGGCGCAGGGCATAACTGCGATTGGCAAAAAGCCTGCCCAGGGCTTCGGCCTAGTGAAACACTGGGAAGTCGAGTCCTGGCCGGAAGATTGGAGCGAAGTCGGCCCAGATGGCAGGCTGATGCGGGCGGTATATGACCTGCCGCCGGGAGCAGCAGGCGCAAGGCGGGCATTGTGGGGTGTCAGGCCGCCGTATTGGGACCATGGCAACCAAAGCGAAGTTTGGATACCAGTATGACAAAGCAAAAGAGGTGGCAACGGCGTGCTGGATGATCTAGTTTGCAGACTTGAACGCACCAGAGAAGCCAGGAGCCGGGCGGTGATCCGGGAATTTCTGGGTCAGTGCAAGAAGCCTTACCTGTCCTGGTCCGGAGGGAAAGACAGCACCCTCATGCTCTATCTTGCGCTGAAAGAGAAACCGGATATTGAGGTTATCTATTTTGACGCCGACAGCTGCCTCCCGGATGGGTGGGAATATATGCAGAAGCTGGTGCAGGAATGGAAACTAAACTTCAGGGTAGTGAAAACCCGGCCTCTATTGGAAGTACTTGCCGAATATGGCCTTAGCAACCCTAGAATCGAGTATCAAACTATGAAGGCAACAGTATATGAACCCGTTAAGCAGCTTGCCCGCGAAGGATACGACGGCGGCCTGATTGGATTACGGGCGGAGGAAAACAGGAATCGTCGTCTTGCGGGTAAGAAATACGGCGAACTATTTTTCTCAGAAACCTACCGCATGTGGGAGTGCTGGCCTTTACTATGGTGGAGAACAGAAGAAATATGGTTATATATTGATCATCATAAGATACCATATCATCCGGCATACGATAAAACAAAATTCGCCCCACGGGAACAAATGCGTGTCAGCTATTGGGCTGGAGAAACGTATAGGACATATGGCCGGTTCAAGTGGCTGGAGTATTATTATCCTGATTTACTAAATAAATTTGCCGCCAAATGTCCCGAAGTGAGGAATTTTTTATAAGGGAGTTTTTTAAGTAGAAAGCCGCGATCCCACGTAAGGGTCGCGGCTTTTTGTTTTGATAGGCAAAACTACCCTCAAAAATTTTTAAAAAAGGTATTGACATAGTAATACCTTGGTGGTATATTATACTTGCAAGAACGAAATGAACCCGTCAGCCCGATAAGGGGCGGGGCGAAGGAGGAAAAACCATCATGGCAAAAGTATATGTACGGAAGAATATGGATGAAAAGGTTACCGGGTTTTGGCTCGAAACCCGGTACGAGGAAAAAGACGCGGTGAAAGCTGCTGGAGGGAAATGGGACCCCATCCAGCGGCAATGGAAAATCTCCTTCGAGGCAGTTGATGCTCTCGAAGGGAAAGTTGAACTGGTATTCTCCCGCGAAGCGCGGGCGTGGTACGAATATTACCGCGCCCGGAAAGAAGGCGCGACAAATTATGTTGCTTGCCCGCTGTGCCTCTCCCCGGCCCTTGTCACCGGGGAAACAGCGAAATGCCTCTATGATGAGTACGAATTCCCCGTCGCCGAGGGCGAATCCGCCCCGGCGATATAGAAGCCGAAACGGGGATTATTCCCCGTCCGCCGGAGATGGCCGCCCGGCGCTGATGAGGCAGGCCGAAAGGATTCTAAAGGAGGTTTTATAAAATGAGTGCTTATATCGTTGAAAAGAAAACTATTGACAGGATTGCTACCTATACCGTTTTATATGAACGCGATAATGCATCCGCGTATTTAGTAGGCACCGCTAAAATTCATTATGAGGATGGATTACGTCCTCCCTATAACGTCCATTGCTCAATCTGCGGATATGTCGGTGGAAGCAAAGGCGGCTGCGAACATACTGCAGCCGTCGAACAATATCGTTCAAAAAGGTATCAATAAGCCCGTTCTATTCTTCCCCACCTGCGCGGGGGAAAAGCGCGGGGAGAAGGAGGTTTATATGACTGCACGCGAATTTCTCGAATACGCTGGTTGGAAAGGCGAGCTTGAAAAGGGTCTTGCTATCCTGGGCCGGTACGTGGGGAAGGGGAGTGACTACTACATCTCCTTCCCCAGTGCCGAACTTCCCGCCGAATTCACCGAGTCGGCGGACGAACCGGCAGGTTTCCAGGAGTACGCCGAAGTGCACTCCGAATAAAGGAAAGGAGCATGATACTATGCTGAAAATTTATGATGAGGATGGAAACGTTGTTGAAACTCTGCCTACCCGTATTCATTTTGAATACGTACGAGAACTTGCCGCCCGCTTTGCTGCGGGCGCAGATCTCGACTGCCTAAAAATCTGCCTGGAAATCCTCGGCCTCGACGCCGAGGAAGCCGATAAACTTCTGGAGGCGGCTCTAACCGCGTACCAGGAGGAAGGAGACGCTTACCAGGCGCTCCTCCAAGCAGCCCACGAAGCGGCTTTTGTAGAAGTAATTCCATGATAGATCGGCCCGCCGGGAGCCTATCCCGGCTAATCTGCCCCACTCTACCATAGAGAAAGGAGGTATAGGAATGGAAGGATTTGCGAAGCACATCGGTGCGAATATGGGCTTCGGAGAGATACCATCTCCCCGGACCGCCAACGCGCACAAGTACGTGCGCATCGTTAATCTTACCCCTCACCCGATACGGCTATACGCCCGTATCGGAGACGAAGATATTTTTATCACCGAATTTCCTCCATCGGGCATAGTCGCCCGGTGTGAGGAAATCGTCGAAAACGGCGAACCGCTTTGCATCGACGGATGCCGGCATCCGGTGCCGGTCGTTGCGAAGCGGTTAGGGCAGGTCCAGGATCTGCCTGCGCCCAAGTACCGTACTCGGTACATTGTTTCTCTTGCGGTTGCTCAGGCCGCAAGAGATCGGGACGACCTGCTCATCCCGGATGATCTCGTTCGGGATGGACAGGGACGTGTAATAGGTTGCCGCCGCTTCGCGGTGGTAGCCTAGACGGCCCGCCGGGAGCCTATCCCGGCAAATTCGCCCGGCCCCTTAGCTGCCGGGGCACAAAATCAGGGCAGCGCCGGCTTTATACGCCGGGAGGGGCAAGAAAGGAGATAAGATGTATCGCGTACACATCCCCTGCAAAGGTCGTTTCGATTACCGCGAGGTCCGGGGATGGCTTCCCCCGGCCTCACCTCGGGAGTTTCTCTCCCGATTCGGCACGGATGCCCTCCGTGCCGAAAACTTCGGTTTCCCAAGGCCTTTATCTGTGCCTGCCACCTTTCGGCTGGCCTGGCACGAGTGGAGGGTTTATACCCTCTTACGGGTACGGGGTGTACCCGCGCAAAAGGCCCTCACTACTGTGAAACGGCGCGGGGCCATCCCTACGTTTCTGGCCCTGCTCCTGGTCGAGAAATTCGGCCAGGACGGGGCAACCCTCGCCGTAAAGGGGGCACTTGATGCTCCCTTCGGGATTGAGCGCATTATTGATGCGCTCGACCTGCCCGCCGAACTCTTCCCTGGCCGGAAAATCGGCTGGGGGGTTTCCGCAAGTGCATCTAAGCACCTGCTAAGGCAAGTTCTCGCCGCTATCCCCTATGTGGCGTAGCGGCTAACCTCAAAATCTAGCCCTCCGCCGGCGTAAGCAGTCACAAGGTCCGGCGGGATAAAGGGCACGTTTAGTTAAGCCCGACTGCACTGCGCGTTTTGGCTGCTCGCAATGTGGGAGGGCTATTTTTATTCTATTAAGGTGAATATAATGCATCCTTATATATTAGGCATTATTTGGGCTTTGGGACGTTATGTAGATAGGGCCGAAAATCCCAACTATCGATACTTCTTCTTTCGGCATAATCGGGATTATTTCCTAAAAATCGTTCGGCAGGAATTAGGGGTTAAGAACAATATTTACACCATTCTCCGCAAAGGAAAAATACAATATCAGTTAAAGGCTCCCGATATAAATATAGCAACTTTAGAAAGGCTAGGCTGGTCACCCAGATGGGCAGAACAGCGTAATTATCCCAATATCATCGAACACCAAGACTTTATTCGTGCTTATCTGGAAATACATGGCAGGTTAGATACAATCATAATACGCAAACGCAAGTCTTCGCAGAAACAACCGCGCCTTAGGATTTATGGGAACCGCTATTTTTTAGAAGAACTATCCGAAGTGCTTTCCGCCCATGCTGGTCTGGGTGTGAAAAAAGTCCAAAAAACTACTAACGAATCAGAAGTAAGCGGGATTCTCTATTATCAAAGCCGTTCTGAGCTAAAGGCGCTATTAGAGTATCTCTATCCGCCGGGGATACAATATTTTGACCGAGAGTGGTATGAGAAATTCAAGGAAATAGTATATCATTAATCTCATAAAGGAGGAAATTACATGCCACAGCACAACAAAATAGCTATTTATCTTCCCGACCATCTACTCGCTGAAATTTCTACGCGGGGCGATAACCGTTCCGGCATAATCAGCCGCGACTTAGAGCGGCTGTATACACTCTATCGTCGCGCCCTGGCGCAGGTACCCCTTACGGTGGAAGAAGCCTGCCTTATAGTAGACGCATTGAACGGCGCTAAGTTTGAGGCTGACACGGCACGTCTACTTTGGGCCGAAATAGAGGACGCATGCAACCTGGACCACCTGGACCAGAAATGGCAGGTGGACGGGGAGGCTCTAGTACAGAAATTACGGGGGTTGAATGAGATCCAGGCCCTGGCCCTCGTGGATGCGGCAGAACGTTTTTGGGAGGCTTCGGATGTAGAAAAACGAGACATCGGGGAAGCCGTAAAAGAGTTTTTCAATATTGCTTGAAGCAGGAATTAATTCTGCCGCGTCGAATTATATCCTTGGTCGATCCGGGAGTCCACCTCCCGGCATGTCTACATGTTATGCACTTTATCCACTTACCCCGGCCAGGGTGGCCGGGGGTTTTGTTTGCTTCAATCTAGATAAGAAATCGCTTATGGGCTAATTTTAGGCTAATCGTATAAAAAAATATGGCCTATTGTGGTAGTTTCCGGTAGCCTGCAAAACCCTGGAAGCCTTAAAAATCAAGGACTTTTGGCTTTATGCAAGAGGTCCAAAATACCCCGTCTCCAGACTTAAAATCTCGTGGACCCTTTAGGTCCGTGCGGGTTCAAGTCCCGCCTCTCGCACCAGTAGAATCAAGGCCTGCGGGCCTTTTTTATTTTGGCCTGTAGAGCGTTTTCCCCAGCTTTTTGTTTTTCGCATAGTACGTTGTATTCTTTTCCATCTCGGCATATGCTATAAATATAAGCCCCCGTTTTTACGGGGGCTATGCTAAAGGGACGCTACTGCATCTTGCCCTGCGCCTGCTGGAAAACCTTGTACTGGGGTTCCTGGCTTTCCAGGTAGTTGACTCGACCCTTTAAGCCCTGGGCGATATTTTCGATTTGGTTGGCATAATCGGTAAACTGCTTCTTGGCGTTTTTATCCTGGGTTTCCAGGGCATAGGTCTTCAGATCGGCAATGGCGCCTTCCAGGCTGGTGAGGGTCTGGTGCATTTTGGTACCAACAGTCAATTTTTAAAAGCCCTCCTTTGCAGTATTGGTCCCTGTCCAGTTGCTAGTTTGGATCCTTAAAGAGAATAATATAAGAAGTAGTTTCTGCACAGAAGGGAACCCTTGACCAGATATGGTCATAAGCGTATAATAAAAACAAAAATTGGTCTTTTGGGTGTTTTGGGAGGTGGTAGCCGGCGTTGACAGCACGTAAAGGCTACCATTTTGTGCTTATAAAGCTGGAAAGGAGGTCTTGTGCGTGAACCTGGCGGCAACTTATGTAGGGGAAAAGTTGCTTGAGCAGGGGGTTAAATTAATTCTCAATAACCCGGAAAAGAATATTCCCCGCCTGATTGCCGTGGCGGAAAAGCTGGCCCGGGATCCCTATCACCGGGAAATGGTGGCCAATGTTAAGAGGGTCTTGGAGGACAGAAATAGCAACTGGTACCAGTTCGCCCAGAGGTTGCTGACTCAGACCCATCCTAATATCAGGCAGCGCCTGGCTATGGACTTCTTTGTTAATTCGACTTTTATCGGTGTGCCGCGGCAGAAGGAATGGGCGGCGAAACTCGGTGTCGCCGTACCGTGGGCCATCCTTATGGACCCAACGGAAAAGTGTAATTTAAATTGTCTGGGTTGCTGGGCCGGCGACTACCAGCGGGCGCAAGAACTGGATTTTGCTACCATGGACCGCATAGTTACCGAAGGCGAGAAGCTGGGCATTAATTTTATCGTTCTATCCGGCGGCGAACCCCTGCTGCGACGGGACGATATTATCAGGCTGGCCGAGAAGCACCCCGACCAGGTTTTCCACCTCTTTACTAACGGTACTTTAATTGATCAAAAATTTGTCGACGATATGGTCCGCCTGGGTAATATTACGGTAGCCTTAAGCCTGGAAGGTTTTGAGGAAAGAACCGATAGCCGCCGCGGCAAAGGCGTTTTCGCCAAGGTAATGCAGGCCATGGACCTCATGCGGGCCGCCGGGGCCGTCTATGGGGTCTCAGTAACTTACAGCCGCAATAATACCGAGGAACTAGGTAGCGACGCCTTTGTTGATATGCTGGTAGACAAAGGGGTTGCCTTTGGCTGGTATTTTACCTATATCCCCATTGGCAAGGACGTGGACCTGGAAATGATGGCCACCCCGTCCCAGCGGGCCTGGATGTTTGAGCGTATCCAGTATTTCCGCCGGACCAAACCCATCTTCCTGGTGGACTTCTGGAACGACGGCGAGGCCAGTAACGGCTGTATCGCCGGCGGGCGGCGTTATTTCCACATTAACGCGGCCGGGGAAGTGGAGCCCTGTGCCTTTGTCCACTACAGCACTTGCAATATTAAGGACGTCAGCCTGGTGGAAGCCCTGCAGAACCCCCTTTTCCGCGCCTACCAGAAGCGCCAGCCCTTTAACCAGAACCTGCGCCGTCCCTGCCCCCTTATTGATAACCCGGAAATGCTGCGGGACATAGTGGCCGAGTCCGGTGCCCGCTCGACCCAGCTGCATAGTGACGAGACGGCAGCGGAGTTTGCCGCCAAACTGGCCCCCTATGCCCGGGCCTGGGGAGAGGTGGCCGACCGCATCTGGGAAGAGGAAGGAAAAGCTGGAGCTGTAACAGTGGAGGGGGAAAATTGTTGCCGGACACATTAGACAAAAAGCGGATAGAGATGGTAAAATGACCTTGAGAGAGGCTCTTGAGGTCATTTTATTGAAAGGCATGTGAAGAGATTGGCTGAGGATAAGTTATACAGCCTGGAAGAGGCTATGGAATTTTCCCGTCAGGAGACGCGGGAAGTATATCGCCGCTATGTCAATCCCGGCCTGGCGGGGATGCTGGCCCTGCTGGATTTTGACAAGTCCTTTGTCCGGGCGCAAGGAGTTGCCGTCTGGGACAGGGAGGGCAAGCGCTACCTGGACTTCCTGGGTGGCTATGGCGCCCTCAATCTAGGTCACAACCCGCCGGAGGTGCTGGCCGCCGTTAAAAGAGTCCTGGAACGGCCCAATATCCTCCAGGCCTCTTTAAACCCCCTGGCTGCGGCCCTGGCCCACAACCTGGCGCGGGTGACGCCCGGCGATCTGGAGCGGGTCTTTTTCTGCAACAGCGGTACCGAGGCCGTGGAGGGCGCCCTGAAGCTGGCCCGCGCCGCCACCGGCCGGGAAAAGATCGTCTACTGCCGCAATTCCTTCCACGGTAAAAGCTTTGGTTCCCTGTCGGTCACCGGGCGGGAGAAATACCAGCGTCCCTTTGCTCCTTTACTGCCTGGGTGCGAAGCGGTGCCCTATGATGACCTGGAGGCCCTGGAGGCCAAACTTGCCGGTGGTGATGTGGCCGCCTTTATCGTTGAACCCATCCAGGGTGAGGGGGGTGTGATCGTCCCCCACGACGGCTATCTTAAGGGGGCGCGGGACCTCTGCGACCGCTACGGGAGTCTGTTAATCATCGATGAGATCCAGACGGGCTTTGGCCGGACGGGCTATCTCTTTGCCTGCGAGCATGAGGGTGTGGTACCGGATATCATGTGTCTGGCCAAATCCCTGGGCGGCGGCGTCATACCAGTCGGCGCTTACATTGCCCGTCCGGATGTCTGGGATAAAGCCTACGGTAGTATGGATAAAGCTTTGCTCCACACTTCCACCTTTGGCGGTAATAGCCTGGCGGCGGCTGCCGGCCTGGCGGCCCTGCAGGGCATCCTGGATAAAGACCTGGCGGGTCAGGCGGCAACCAGAGGGCGCTTCTTCCTGGAACGGCTGCGTCAGCTTAAAGAGAAATATAGCCTCATTAAAGACGTCCGCGGCCGTGGCCTTCTCATCGGCCTGGAGTTTAACCAACCCGTGGGCGGGTGGCTCGACAAGCTTACCCGGGGTAAGGTTAATGAGCTGGCCGGGGAATATTTCGGGTCCCTGGTGGCCGGGGAACTGTTGAATAAACATCAGGTGATTACGGCCTATACGTTAAATAACCCCAATGTTATCCGCCTGGAACCGCCTTTGATTGTCACCGAAGAGGACATAGAACAGGTGCTGGCGGCCCTGGAAACTATCTTGCGCGGGTACGGCTTTATCGGTGTAACTTTAAGCAGCGCCAAAACAGTCCTGGGTTCCCTGTTGAAACGCAAATAGAAGGTTATACGGAAGGCATAAAGTTGGTGGCTTCCCGGCAGACTAAGAAAAAAGTCTTCCGGGAGGTAAGCCTGATGCCAGATAATGTAATCGTCTACACTACTCCGACCTGACCCACCTGCAAGACGGTGAAAGAGTATCTTTCCCAGCATGGCGTTAACTATGAAGAAAAGGATATTAGCGTTGATGGCCGGGCCAGGGAGGAATTATGCCGGCGTAATGGCGGCCTGGCCGCCGTGCCCACCCTGATCGTTGACGGCCAGGTAATTGTCGGCTTTGATGAAAATCGCTTGAATAAAATATTTCATTAACGCCGGGGTAAGTACCCCGGCCTGGTTTTTATTGGTTGCCATTTTTATGTATAGGCGCCAGACGGTGGGGAAAAATGATCCCTGGTAAAATTAAATATACGGAAGGAGGCCATACGATGGCTGGTTTAACCCAGGCCGAATTAATGCAGCTCCGGGAAAATTTAAGTAACGAATTGTTGATGATCCGGAAATTCGGGGCTTATGCGGCCCAGTGCAGCGATCCCCAGTTGAAGCAGGTCCTGAGTTCTGTGCAGCAGGCCCACCAGCGCCACTATAATACCCTGATCCGCCACCTGGGCGGGCAGCATATGATGTAAAGGGGGAAGGCAAGCCCATGCAACTTTTTGACGACAAGACCATGTTCAGCGATTGCTTGGCCAGCGAAAAGCTTTTAACCAGCTCCTATAATATGGCGATTACCGAGTGCGCCAACGATCAGCTGCGGCGGGATTTTATGGCCGTTTACCAGGATGAGCAGAACTGCCTGAAGGCTGTGTGGGATGTTATGCACGCAAAAGGGTGGTACCAGCTCAACATGGCCAGCCAGCAGGAAATCACCCAGCTGCAACAGCGCCTGCAGCAGGAACAAATGCAGCTCCAGCAGGGTGGTATGATGGGTGCCCAGATGGGGATGGCGCCCCAGATAGGTGGCGGAATACCCCAGTACCGGGTGTAGGTAACTGAACCGTAAGAGTGCCTCCGGGGGAATAACTTCGGAGGCTATCTTTATGCCGGTCCTTAGCGATTGCCAGTTCCCGGGAACTGGCGGCAGGAATTGGCGTCTTTACGTCGAAAATAGTGATAAAAAGCTTGGGCTTTTTGCTCAAGCCGGTCGCCCGGTGTGGTCACCCGGTGTTCCCGGCAGTGCAGGGGGGTGCTGCCATAAGCGGCAAAGGTGCGTAGCAGCGGGGAGAGGCCCTCAGCCGGCGGCTAAAATCTGCTGCTACCGGCCTGTGGTTGGAGCCGGTTTAGCGGCCCGGGGGGTAACAATGGTGGATACAACGAAAATGGCAGCCGATCTGGTAGCCTGGTTGCAGGAGGAGGTGCAAAGGGCCGGAGCCCAGGGTGCGGTGGTCGGCCTGAGTGGCGGGATTGATTCCGCCGTAGTGGCGGCCCTCTGCCGACAGGCCTTCCCGGATAATTGCCTGGGTGTGATCATGCCCTGCCACAGCGACCCGGGCGATGCAGAGGACGCCCGGCTGGTGGCCCGGCACCTGGATCTACCGGTGGTAGAGGTGGTGCTGGATGACGTCTACGACCAGCTGGTACTGCTGCTGACGGGAAAACCTTACGCAGCTGAGCGGCGGAGCCTAGCCCTGGCTAACTTAAAGCCGCGCCTCAGGATGTTAACCCTTTATTTCTATGCCAACGAGCGCAATTACCTGGTCATTGGTACGGGTAATAGAAGTGAGCTGGCAGTGGGGTACTTTACCAAGTATGGTGACGGCGGTGTGGATTTGCTGCCCCTGGCCAACCTGGTGAAGACCCAGGTACGGGAACTGGCCCGTCATTTAAGACTGCCGGAAAGGATTATTGCCAAAGCCCCTTCAGCAGGCCTGTGGGCCGGCCAGACAGATGAGGGCGAGATGGGCCTCAGCTATGCCGTCCTGGATCATTATCTCCTGACGGGAGAAGCGCCGCCGGCGGCGAAAGAGAAAATAGAGGCCATGGCCGCCTGCAGTGCCCACAAAAGGCGGCTGCCCCTGGTACCGCCCTTTTAAGGTGCCGGTGCTCCCGGATATTAACGCCGCCCCCCGTCGCGGCGGCTGTAGGGCAGGGGCACGTACTGGACCGAAGGCCGGCGTCCGGCCGGCTGGGGATAGAGTTCCATAAGCTGGTATATTTCCCGGGGCAAACCGGTTTTCACCGGCAGCCCCATTTTTATTAACTGCTCAACACTGATGGGATAGTCATGGGTCCAGCGGCCTTCACTTAAAATGGTGGCCAGTTCCTCGGCCTTCTGGCGTTCCATTTTTTCAGCCAGGAGTTCTACCAGGCTTTCCCGCACCTGCTCCATGGCTTTTCTGGCGATGTCGCCCAGGATAAGGGTGCGGTCGTCAATCTCGTTTTTATCTTTTTCCTCGATAACCTTGAGAATTGAGGCCGCCGGGTACTCGCCCAGCTGGGGGTCAACGGGGCCCAGGACGGCGTTTTCGTCCATGACGATTTCATCGGCTGCCAGGGCGATGAGGGTGCCGCCGGACATGGCGTAGTGGGGAACGTAGACGGTTACCCTGGCCGGGTGTTTTAAAATGGCGTGGGCTATCTGCTCAGCTGCCAGGACGAGGCCGCCGGGAGTATGGAGGACCAGGTCAATGGGCATATCCTCGGGGGTTAGACGAATGGCCCGCAGGAGCTGCTCCGAATCTTCGATATTGATGTAGCGAGTAAGGGGAATACCCAGGAAACTCAAGGCTTCCTGGCGATGAATGAGGGTAATGAGGCGCGAATTCCTCTTTCTTTCAAAAGCCCGGATAAGATGCAGGCGGGCGGCTTCGATCCGCCGCTGGTGCAACATGGGTAAAAAGGCCGATATCAAAAAGATGATCCAGATGATACTCAGGAAATCCACGGCCGGGGCACCTCCTTTTGCCGGTCCTCTAAATATTATCCCTTTATTACCACCAGGATATGCCAGTCCCGGTATGAATGTACCGTGATTTTTTCGCTATGGTAAATAAATTTGCGATAATCCCGAATGAACGAGGCTATGGTACGGCAGGAATACCAAAATTAATGGCGAATTTGTTTTAACGTAAGATACAGAATGGGGTTTGATATTGCCGAACATTGCCAGCCTGAGAAGGGTAGTATCTGACGGAAAAGTATTGTATACTAAATACATCAAATCTAGTTCAGCTATATAGAATGGGGGCTGGCAAAATGGCAATAAAGGACCAAAATAATCCATCGCGGATTCGCTCGGTGGCCAAGGCATTAATGATCCTTGACCTGCTGGCCGCCAACCAGCGGGATATGTCCCTGGCAGAGATAGCCCGCGCCATGGATTTGCCGAAAAGCACCCTGCATGGGTTGCTGGCTACCTTGCGGGATTTCGGTTATCTGGAGCAGTCGCCCTTTGACGGCCGTTACCGTCTGGGAGTGCACCTTTTTGAAATCGGCAATATTGTGGCCAATAACTGGGACGTCCGCAAAGTAGCCGGCCCCTATATACAGAAACTGGTAGACGAACTGGGAGAGACAGTCCACCTGGTGATCCTCGATAAGGGGGAAGTCTTGTACATTGATAAGCGGGAAAGCCAGCAGTCCCTGCGGATTGTTTCCCAGGTGGGGATGCGCCTGCCGGCCCACTGCACCGGCGTGGGCAAAGTACTGCTGGCCTACCTGCAACCTAGTGAAGTGAAGCGCATCATTGCCACAAAAGGCCTACCCCGCTATACCCGTCAAACTATCACCGACCCGCGCCGGCTGGAGGCGGAACTGGAAAAGATACGGGCAAGAGGGTATGCCGTAGACAATGAGGAAATTATGGACAGCCTGCGCTGCGTTGCAGCGCCAATAAGGGACCATAACGGCAAAGTATGTGCTGCCATTAGTGTTGCCGGCCCGGTAGCGAGGCTGGAGGGAGAGAAGTTCCAGCTGGCCGTAGAACTGATCACCCGGACGGCAGCAGAGATATCGGCCGGGCTGGGATACCGGCCTGCTTTAGGAAGTGATATTAGTGGAACTTAGGGAGTTTCTCTTTGCCCCCCTGGCAGGGCATACCCTGACCTTTGCCATCACCGCCCGGGAAAGGGGAATATTCTCCGGGGCGGCCAGGTTAAAACAACTGGCAGGTGAGCTGGGGCTGGAAGTAACCTGGTCGGCCCCCGAAGGGTATGCTTTGGAGCCTGGCAGTTGCCTTTTCCGGGGTAGGGGCGAGGCCACGGCCATTATCCGGGCGGAAGAAATGCTCCTGGGAGTTGTTGGTAAGCCTTCCGGGGTGGCCACGGCGGCGGCCGGTTTTGTCCGGCAGGCCGGGGAGCGGATAAAAGTCGTTTGCGGTGCCTGGAAAAAGGTAGCTCCGGAAATAAGGGGCGAGCTGCGCCAGGCCATCGCCACCGGAGGTGCCGGTATCCGCATTACCGAACGCCCCTTTATCTACCTGGATAAAAATTACGTCCGCCTCCTGGGAGGCGTCGAGCCGGCGGTGGACCGGGCGCGAGCCTATGACCCGGAGCGGGTGATCGTCGTACAAATCCGCGGGGAAGGCCGGCCCATAGCCGCTGAAGCGGAGGCGGCGGTAAAGGCCGGGGCAGGAATTATCATGGTAGACACCGGCCATTTGAAGGACCTGGCAAACGTGGTAACGGCAGCGCAGCAAGGAGGCTGGCGGGAAAAAGTAAAACTCGCCTTCGCCGGCGGCGTTACGCCGGCAGGCCTTGAGGAGGTAATAGACGCAGGGGCGGACATCGTCGATGTCGGCCGGGCCATTATCGACGCACCCCTGCTAGATTTAAGCCTGGATGTGGAAGGGATTTCGCTATAAACGGAAGGATTACATTTTCCTGTACATTCCAACTCAAGCAAATTATACACCAGACTGTTTCTATCATATGGCAAGAGGGCCGGATCAGATATCAAAAGAAAGGGGGGGATAACCCGTGGAATGGGACCTGCTGGAGAAAACGACCTTCTGGATCGATAACATTGAACTAACCGACGCCGACCTGGGCCAGGTTGCCGCGGCAGCAGCCGCCGCTCTGGAACTGGCCGCGCAAGACGTGATGGTGGTGGACGTGCGGCCGGGCCTGGTGGCCTTTGATATCCTGCGGCGCAGGGTACGGGCGGAAGCAGTAGCCGGCAAGGAGAAGGAAATCTTACGGCGCCTGGCGGAGTTACCGGGGGTAACTTTAAGACCGGAAGCCGCTGTCCACTCGGAAGGAGTCTTAGGCTTAATTGCCCTGGAGCCGGGAGAAGCCGCCCGGGTATTGAAAGAAACGGTCACCCTGGCCCGGGATATCAGCCAGGCTGTCGCCCGGCGGGCCATGGTTTTTGCTTCGGGAGCCGAAGTTATAGCGGGGAAGATCAAAGACACCAATTCACCTTATATTATAACGGCCCTGGAAAAAGCAGGCTACCAGGCAAAGTTCGGCGGCATCCTGGAGGATGACGCCATAGCGGCGGCCAACCGCCTGGAAGGGGCCCTGGAAGAAGGTTATGGATTGCTAATCACCACCGGAGGCGTCGGGGCCGAGGACAAGGATTTCAGCATTGAAGCCATCTTACGCCTGGACCCGGAGGCCTGTACCCCCTGGATCCTGAAGTTTAAGCCTGATTACCACCGTCACCATAAAGAAGGTGTACGCATTGCCGTAGGCAGGGTAGGCCTGGCCTACCTGGCAGCCCTGCCCGGTCCGCACGAAGAAGCCAGGCTGGGCTGTGACCGGCTGCTTGCCGGACTGGAGCAGGGGCTGGGAAAAGACGACCTGGCAGAATATATAGCCAGCGCATTGCGGGAACGCTGGCGCAGTGTAATGAAAGAAGGAGGCCACGAACATGGATTACCAGGCCATTGCTGCTGAACTCCTGGCAGCAGAAGCCAGCTGTAACCCAATCGAACCCTTGACCAGCACTTATCCCGATTTAACGGTAGAAGATGCCTACCGCATCCAGCTGGCCGGCATAGGGATAAAGAAAGCCCGGGGAAACAAGGTCATTGGTAAAAAGATCGGCCTGACGAGCAGGGCCATGCAACAGCTCCTGGGGGTAAACGAACCCGATTATGGCCACCTGCTGGACAACATGCTGCTACTCGAGGGCGAACCCTGCCGGCGAGATGAACTCCTTTTACCACGGGTGGAGGGTGAACTGGCCTTTATCTTAAAGGACACCCTCAAAGGCCCGGGGGTAACCATTGCCGACGTCTTCCGGGCCACGGAAGGCATCATGCCTGCCTTTGAGATTGTCGACAGCCGCATCCGCGACTGGAAGATCAAGCTGCCGGATACCATTGCCGACAACGCTTCCAGCGCCCGCCTGGTCCTGGGCAGCCGCATGGTGCCCATCAAAGACCTGGACCTGCGCCTCATCGGCATGGTGCTGGAGAAGAACGGCGAAGTGGTCAGCAGCGGCGCTGGTGCCGCTGTCTGGGGACACCCGGCGGCAGCCGTGGCCTGGCTGGCCAATAAACTGGCCGCCTTTGACATCGCCCTGGAGGCCGGCGAAATCATCCTTTCCGGCGCCGTCACGGCAGCCGAAAACGCCAGCGCCGGCGATGTTTTCACCGTGTCCTTCCACGGCCTGGGCAGCCTGAGCCTGAAGTTTATTTAACAAAAATCAAATGACTTTGGTTTGGAGTGAGCGAACGAAAACCAATTCAAATTAAAGGGGATGTGAGTGTGAAAAAGGTAAAAGTGGCCGTCATCGGCCCGGGGAATATCGGTTCCGACCTGATGTACAAGATCCTGCGCAGCCAGCATTTAGAGATGGCTCTCATGGCTGGCATTGTCGAGTCGGAAGGCATCAAAAGGGCCAGGAACATGGGTATCAAAACCTCTATCGAAGGTATCAATGCCGTCCTGGCTGAAGAGGACATCAAAATCGTCTTCGACGCCACCGGGGCCAAACCCCACCTGCAGCACGCCCCGCTTTTAAAAGAGGCCGGTAAAATCGCCATCGACTTAACGCCGGCCGCCGTCGGCCCTTATGTCGTGCCCTGTGTCAACCTGGACCAGGTCAAGGCCGAACCCAATCTTAACATGGTAACCTGCGGCGGCCAGGCCACGGTGCCCATCGTCTATGCTATCAACCGGGTGGCTGGTGCCAGGTACGCCGAAATTGTGGCCTGCATTTCCTCCAAAAGCGCTGGACCGGGCACGCGCCAGAATATCGACGAATTTACCCAAACGACAGCAAGAGCCCTGAGGGTTGTCGGTGGAGCTCAAAAAAGCAAAGCCATTATCATCCTGAACCCCGCCGAACCACCCATTATGATGACCAACACCATTTACGTAGAGGTAGAAAAACCAGACGAGCAGGCCATCCGGGCCTCGGTAGAAGCCATGGTGAAGGAAATTCAGAGCTACGTACCAGGCTATCAGCTTCGGGTGCCACCTTTGTTAGATGGAAATAAAGTAACGGCCATTGTCCAGGTGGAAGGGGCCGGCGATTTCTTGCCCAAGTATTCCGGGAACCTGGACATCATCACCTCGGCTGCAGTAGCAGTAGCTGAAAAACTCGCCCAAAAGATTCTGGCAGGGGAGGTGGCAGCATGAAAAACTCCAAATTCATCCACCTGGTCGATACAACCTTGCGGGACGGTAGCCATGCCGTCAGCCACCAGTTCACGGCCGAACAGGTAGCCGCCATTGCCGCGGGTTTGGACGCGGCCGGCGTGGAATATATTGAAGTTTCCCATGGTGACGGCCTGGCCGGTTCCTCCTTTAACTACGGCTGGTCGGCAGTAAGTGAAGAAGAACTGCTCAAAGCCGCCAGCGGGGCTATCAAGAAAGGGAAATTAACCGTCCTTTTGCTGCCCGGTATCGGCACCGTCGAGGACCTGAAGATGGCGGCTGATTGCGGTGCTAAAGTTGTACGGGTAGCCACCCATGTTACGGAAGCCGATATCGGCGAACAGCATATTAGCATCGCCAAAAAAATGGGCATGATGGCCGTAGGCTTTTTGATGATGGCCCACATGGTGCCCCCGGAAAAGGTGGTCGAGCAGGCCAAACTCTTTGAATCTTACGGGGCCGACTATATTAATATCGCCGACTCGGCCGGGGCCATGCTGCCGGAGGATGTTAAAGCCCGTGTCGGCGCGGTGGTGGAAGCAGTAAAGGTGCCTGTGGGTTTCCATGCTCACAACAACCTTACGTTGGCTACGGCCAATGCCTTAGCTGCTGTGGAAGCTGGAGCCACTTTCCTGGATGGTACTTGCCGGGGCTTAGGCGCCGGGGCAGGCAATGCCCAGACGGAAGCCCTGGTGGGCGTCCTGGATAAGGCCGGTTACCAGACGGGTATTGATTTCTACAAGATTATGGATGTAGCTGAAGATATCGTTGAGCCCATCATGCACCGGCCCCAGGTGGTGCGTAACGCACCTCTGATGCTGGGCTATGCCGGTGTTTACTCCAGTTTCCTCTTGCACACCTACCGGGCGGCCGAGAAATTTAACCTCGATCCCCGGGACATCCTTGTAGAACTGGGAAGGAGGCGGATGGTCGGCGGGCAGGAAGATATGATTGTTGATGTAGCGTACCAGTTGGCACAAAAGAGAGGAGGGGCTTAAGCTTTGAAGGTAGTCAATTTGCTGGCTGAAGTGGATGCCGGCAAGTGCCGGGGCTGTAAAACCTGCGAGAAGGTCTGCCCCGTACTGGCCATCAAAGTAGAAAACAAGAAAGCTGTGGTAGATACAGAGCGTTGCCGGGGCTGTGCCGCCTGCGAGCAGCGCTGTCCGGACTATGCCATTACCATGGTGAAACGGGAGCAGCCGATAGTGGTCAAAGTCGACGTCAGTGCTGTCGACTACGGCCGGATAGAAGAACTCTGCCGGCGCGCCAAACTGAACCCGGAGCAGATCATCTGCTACTGCACCGCCACCCGGGCGGAAGAAGTAGCCGCCGCTATCCTGCAGGGGGCGCGTTCCCCGGAAGAGGTTTCCTTCCTCACGGGAGCCCGTACCGGCTGCAAAGTAGAATGTATCCAGCCCATCCTGCGTCTCCTGGAAGCGGCTGGCATCAAACCTGAGCCGCCCAAAGACGGGTGGCAGTGGTACGGCCGGACGGTAACAGTGTGGGAGATACCAGAGGAAGTCAAGCGCAAATACGCTACCCGCGGTTTTTACTTTGACGAAGACATCAAACTCTTGGACCGGGTAGCGGCAGCGCCTGTACAGATAAGGAGGGATTCCTGATGCGACCTCCCATTAAACCTATACCACCCAGGCAGTCCCAGTATGGTATTGACCCAGCGTTAGTTAAAACCAGGGTCTGCGAATTACCGGGAATGACCTCTGTACTGCTCAAAGAGCTTTTCCCCGACCTGCCGGAAGTAATTTATCCAGGTGAAGAGGGGGTCGCTGCCGTCCGTAAAGCTACGGAGGAAGCCTTACAAAAAATCGATATGAGCAAGATCAAGCCGGAACACTCGGTTAATATCCTGGCTTCCCACCACGGCTTTACCCTTTTAGGCGGCGAACCCTATGCCGAAATGTTAAAGACAATAAAAGACGTCATCGAAGCCCGGACGGGGTGTAAGGATATCCGCCTTAGGGCCGGAGTGGGCCTGCGCTTCCGGGAGACGGAAGAGTATATCAAGCGCTACGGCCTGGATAAGCACTTTGACGGCAAGGCCATCGGCGTGGCTCCCATAGACCAGGGGATACCCATTGAAACCGAAATCGGCACGTTGTATGGCATCCGCAAGATTTACGACGCTGACTGGATTGTCCATGCCCATAACAGCGATGTCCGCGAGGTCCACTTCCACCGCCAGGTAGACCGGGCTGTGAAGCCCTTCGGCATGTCCTACGCCCGCATTGAAACCCGGTCCACCTATCACCAGAACCTGGGGCCGCGGGCGGCCAACTTTACGGCCAGGGCCATCTTTGACTCGCCCTTTGTCCAGAAGAAATTTGCCTTTGCTTCCTTCCTGACGGTGGCGCCCAACGGCATCATCGGCGTCGACGCCGACAGCGACCTCTATGCCCTGAACGACCGGGTGACCCAGATCGGCTGCCGTTACTACGGCAAGATGATGACCCTCTTCGGCGAGATCGACGAGTGCATCGCCGCGCTGGACTTCCCCTGCCCGGTGGTGTATGTCTTCTCAGCGGGGGTGATATACGCCAACTTTGCGGGAGCCAACACCGACCTGTATGACCTTGATATGCCCCTGCCGGCCTATACCTGGTACACGGAGGCTTTCTACGGCAAGGCGGGGAGGCCGCTTTTGGAGGATATACCACCGGTGAACCCGGCCATCAAGATGTGCGTCCACAACTACGCCTGGACGGGTTATCCCAGTGCCTTCTTCAGTGAGCACATCCCCACGGTGGTAGTGGGCCAGGAGCAGGCGGACCTCTTCAACCGCGATCCCCAGAACCTGACCTATATGAAGCATGCAGTAGTGGCCGAAACAACGGAAGCGGCCATGGAGTTTGCCTATAAGACTACCGGTACCCGCAAGGTCATCATCTTTGACGGCGCCATGGGCGGTATCAACGTCAGCGAGCCCATGGCTGAGCTGCTGCTCAAGAAAGCGCCGGCTGTCAGCGAAAGGGTAGAGAATGAGCTCTTGCCTAAATGGCTGCGCCAGCGGGGCGTAGACATGAGCGTGCTCAGAAAAGCCGTAAGCTAAAAAAGCAAAAAAGGTAAAAGAAAAACACCTCTCCGGCTGGCTGGCCAGCCGGAGAGGTGCTAAATTACTTGAAGGAGGTAAACCTGCAATGTCCGTAGCTACCGAGATACCATCAAAGACCAAAGAAGCCATATGGGAGAGGGGCCCAGGATTTGGTGAAGGTTGGCGCAATCTTTGGGGTAAACTAAATGCCAACACCATCACCACCGGGATAGTGGCCACCATTTTCGGATGTTCTGGTCCTGCCATGATTGTTATGAATGCTGCCCAGAATGCAAAACTTACGGATGTTCAAACCATATCCTGGTTATTTTCAATTTATTTCTTTGGCGGTCTCATTAGTATTATTTTAGGTCTATACTACAAAATGCCCATTAATGGAGCCTATTCCATCCCCGCCGCCGTCATGCTCGCTTCAGCTTTGCCTCTTTTCTCTTTTAACGAAGCGGTAGGTGCCTACCTGATTGCGGGCATTCTTGTCCTGTTTCTAGGGGTATCCGGCATGATAGGAAAAGCCATGCGCTGGGTCCCATTGCCGATAGTGATGGCCATGATCGCCGGAGCTATGATCAGATTTGGTACGGGCATTGTTACCTCTACCCAGCAAGCACCGGTTATAGCCGGCGCCGCCCTGGCAGGCTATTTCCTGGGTCAGAGGCTGACGAAAAAGGTGTCACCTATTCTCTGGTCCCTGGTCGTTGGCGTAGTTGTAGCTTTATTAGTAGGTGGCTTCAAGTTTGCTGATGTCAAAATAACCTGGCTACTACCGCGGTTCTTCGCCCCCGATTTTTCCGCAGGAGCCTTCTTTGCCATTGCCATACCCCTGGCGGTGCTGGTAATTGGCGCTGAAAATGCTCAGGCCTATGGTGTCCTGACAGCCCAGGGATATAAGGCTCCCATTAACGCTATGACTATCATCAGCGGCATTGGCGGCATAATAACTTCTTTCTTTGGCGGTCACAACGCCAATATTGCCGGCCCCATGACGGCTATCTGCAGCTCGGATGAGGCAGGACCGGACAAATCGGGTCGCTACGCTGCGACTATAGTTAACGGCCTCACCTTTGGTGCCTTTGGCCTCTTTGCCAGCGTGGCAGTACCCTTCGTCAAAGCCCTGCCAGTGCAACTGGTAAGCCTCCTGGCTGGTCTGGCCATGATCGGAGTGCTTTTGAGCGCCTTTGAGCTGGCCTTTTCCTCCAAAAAATTCCGCTACGGCGCCTTCTTTGCCCTGGTAATTGCCATGTCGGGGATTACCATCTTGAAGATCAGTTCCCCCTTCTGGTCACTGGTAGGCGGGATCGTAGTTTCCCTACTGGTGGAACCTAAGGATTTTAACTGATAGATAGGAGTTGTTAACCTTGGGGGCGCGTTTTGTCGATCGATTTGAAAAAGCCCGGAGATTAATGGCGGAAAAAAATCTGGACCTCCTGCTGGTGGTCAACCGGGAAAATCTGATTTACTTCACCGGCCTGACCCAGATCGAGTGCCTGGCGGTCCTGATCCCCCGGGAAGGGGAACCCTGCGCCGTTACACTGTGGCTGGATGCGGGTTACGTGGAACGGGAGTCGGGGCTTACCACCTATGGCTATTACTTCCCTCGTGAGACCCTGGCCAGCAAGGTTGTAGAACGGATTAGAGCTTATGGCCTGAAGGAGCCACGTATTGGGTTTGAACGCTATTTTGTCGACTTCGCCCTTTACGATGGCCTGCGCCAGGCTTTCCCAGAGAAAAATTTTATCGGGGTTGCAGATCTTTTCTACCGGATCCGGTCAGTGAAGGAAGCTCAAGAAATTGAATTTATGCGGCAGGCGGCGGCGGCCGCCTGTCGCGGCATGGAAGCGGCCATCAAAAGCGTCCGGCCGGGGGTAACAGAACTGGATATCCTGGCCGAAGCGGAATATGCCATGTTGAAAGCCGGCTCAGGTGGGTCTTCCTTCCGACCTCAAGTGGTCTCTGGGGAACGGGCCCTCCTGACCCACCCCTGCGCCAGCAATAAAAAGATTGCGCCGGGGGAGGCGGTGGTCATCCACCTGGGCGCGACTTACGAGGGTTACTGTGCTAAGATGTGTCGGACCGTGGCTGTAGGCCGGATCCCTCCGGAGCAAGAAAATATCTACTATCTCCTGCTGGAGGCCCAGGACCGGGCCATAGCCGCCTTAAGGCCGGGGGCTACAGCAGGGGAGGTGGATGCCGCCGCCCGGGAGGTGGTTGAGACCGCCGGTTATGGCAACAACTACCTGGATCTGGTCGGCTACGGGGTAGGCCTGCGCCAGTCGGAGTTTTACCCGATCATCGGTAAAGGCCGCACGGAGGTTATCGAGGCCGGCATGGTAGTGGATCTTTTGCTACCTACTATTTACCGTCCCGGCATTGGCGGACCCAGGGTGACAGATGTTATTTACGTTGGCGAGAATAAGAATGAGATCCTGACGGATTACCCGCGGGAATTAGTACAGATATAATCAAGAGCTCCAGGTTTATCCTGGAGCGTTTTTTACGGAAGGCAGTTGACATTTCAATTGATGCTTGACAGTACTGGGGGATTAAATTATGGTTAACACGGAGGAACTGGCAAAGTGCGGGAAGGGGAAAATAATACATGAAATTAGTCGTGGCGGTTACCGGAGCTACCGGCGCCATCTATGCCGTCAGGCTGCTAGAAGCTTTAAAAACTAAGGAGGTCGAGGTGCATTTAGTTTTAAGCCACTGGGCCAGGGAAACTATGCGTCTTGAAACAGGCCTCGACGAAGAAAATCTCCGCCAATTGGCCGCTCACTACTATCCGGAAAACGATTTGACGGCGCCATTGGCCAGCGGTTCTTTCCAGCATCAGGGCATGGTAATCGTACCTTGCAGTATGAAAACCCTGGCCGGGATTGCTCACGGATACGCGGCAAACTTAATTATTCGGGCTGCCGATGTTACTTTAAAGGAAGGCCGGAAACTTATCCTTGTCCCCCGGGAAACGCCTTTGCATGCAATTCACCTGGAGAATATGTTGACCCTGGCGCGACTGGGGGCTGTTATTATGCCTCCCATGCCTGCTTTTTATTATCACCCGCGGAATATTGACGACCTGGTCAACCACCTGGTGGGGCGCATTCTGGACCAACTTGGACTTGAGTTCGAGCTGGCAACACGCTGGTGCGGCGGTGAGAAGACAAATCTTAACGCAGGTGTTCCAAAATTTGGAGCAAACGGAAGGCAGGTTCGTCGGTAGTTTTAATATTTTGCCGCGCCGCTTCCCGTAAGCGGCGGATGCAGGCGGTATAGTCGCGGTTGAGGACCAGCTCTACCGTGATGCCCTGGGCGGGGCAGTTTTCTTTTATGGCAACCAGATCCCGTACTAGGCCCCGGGACACGACCGGAGCCCAGAGCATAAAAACCGGTTCCCACCCGGGAAAATTGGCGGCGGCAAAGGCAGCCGCCCTTTTTATTTTATGCGCTATGCGCGTGCACGTGGCAGCGTTGCTGTCACCGTAGAGGAGACCCCGCAGGTGGGTGGCTACTTCACACAGGTAGACCCTGCTGCCATCCGGCGCCAGGGCGATCACGTCTATCTCGCCGCCGCCCTCCAGGTGGCAGTTGTAGACGACGATCTTGCTGCCCAGGACGTATTTAAAATAGGAGCCGATCAGGCTTTCGCCAATGTCCAAGCTATAAGGCCCTCCTTAAAACTCTGGTTCCACTCATTTCCTCATGCCGCAGGAGAAATTCCCGCGGCCGGCTGCATAACATGTATTGGAATGGCTCGAGCTGAGTATGCGGACCAGCAAGGGAGGGGACAGCCATGCCGAAAGGTAAATTAAAGAAAGTGTTTCCCGGCGGCAATACCTGCATGGGTTTTTATTCCTTTTACGATTTTATTATTGAACCCGATGCCACGCGCATCTTTGTTGTCAAAGGTGGGCCCGGAGTGGGCAAGTCCACTTTCATGCATAAGATTGGCGAAGCCATGCTGGAGCGGGGTTTTGACGTGGAATTCCATTGCTGTTCTTCGGATAACAACTCCCTCGATGGGGTGGTTATCCCTAAGATCAGGGTAGCCATAATCGACGGCACCGCTCCCCACATCTTTGACCCCAAGAACCCGGGGGCGGTGGATGAAATTATCCACCTGGGCGACTACTGGGATGAGGATAAAATGCGGGCCAGCAAGGAGCAGGTCCTGCAGGATAATGCCCGTATCAGCCGCCTGTACCGCATAGCCTATAGTGCTCTAAAGGAGGCCAGGGTGATCCGGGATGAGTGGGAGAGTTATGTAGCCGAAAGCATGATTATCCCCCGGGTCTACCAGGCCAAGGCGGAACTCCTCGAAGCTATTTTTGCCGGGGTACGGCCCCGTTATAACAGGAAGGCCCGGGAACGCCATCTCTTTGCCACCGCCCTGACGCCCCAGGGACTGGTCACCGGTAACGTGGAAACTCTGCTTCAGGATATCCGGCGTCTTTTTACCATTGCCGGGGACCCGGGTACCGGTGTTCCGGGGATCCTGGCCGCGGTGGCGCGGCTGGCCCACGAGAAGGGCCTTGATACCGAAGTTTACCACTGCCCCTTTGACCCCAACAATATTGATATGGTTATTATCCCGGAAATTCAGGTGGCGGTGATGAACTGGCAGCCACCCCATGATATTGACGTCCAGTCCATCCCCGGACTCCAGGTGGCTATGGCTTTAGATTTAAACCGCTTTATTGACCGGGAGCATTTAAACCTCTACGGCAATGAGATTGCCAGCGCCGTTGTGCGTTACCAGGCGGCCCTGGACCGGGCTATTGCCCATATCCGTGAGGCGAAACTTACCCATGACCGCATGGAAAGTTATTACACCCCGGCCATGGATTTTGCAGCCATTAATGCCAAACGGGAAGAAATCCTCCAGCGCATCCTGGGTTATGCGGCCGAAATGTTGGGCCAGGTATAGCGGTGGTAGGTGTAAAAATTGTTGAATCCTGCAGGGGCGGATGATATAATCAAATTTGTATAAGTAAAGAGGCGTCATTTTACCGGGGCGCTTTCAGCTTTAGAGAGGGGAAGCTAGTTTATGGCCGAAGGCCGGGAGTTGATTTTACAACAAGCGGCTGATCTGGGAGTCAAGTTTATACGCCTTCAGTTTACTGATATCTTTGGTGTTTTAAAAAATGTAGCGATTACAATCGAGCAGCTACCAAAGGCTCTCAATAATGAACTCATGTTTGATGGTTCCTCCATTGAAGGTTTTGTCCGCATTGAGGAATCCGACATGTACCTGCGACCGGACCCCTCCACCTTTACTATCTTTCCCTGGCGACCCAACGGCGATGCTGTAGCGCGGCTCATCTGCGATGTTTACAACGCTGACGGCACGCCCTTTATCGGCTGCCCGCGGGGAACGCTGAAAAGGGTTATCGCCGAAGCGGAAGCCATGGGCTTTACGATGAATGTTGGGCCGGAAGCGGAGTTTTTCCTTTTCCACACTGACGCCAATGGTCGCCCGACCCTGGAGACCCACGACCGCGCCGGTTACTTTGACCTGACCCCGGTTGACCTTGGCGAAGACGCCCGGCGGGATATGGTCCTGACCCTGCAGCAGATGGGCTTTGAAATTGAGGCTTCCCACCATGAAGTGGCCCCGGGCCAGCATGAAATCGACTTTAAGTATGCCGACGCCCTGCGGACGGCCGACAATATCGCCACCTTCAAGTTCGTGGTGCGGACCATTGCCCAGCGCCACGGCCTCCATGCTACTTTTATGCCTAAACCCATTTACGGCATAGCGGGGTCGGGTATGCACTGTAACATCTCCCTTTTCCGCGACGGTAAAAATGCCTTTTATGACCCGGAAGATAAACTGCAGTTAAGTGAAATTGCCTACTACTTTATCGGTGGTTTGATAACCCATGCCCGGGGTATGACGGCCATTACTAACCCTACGGTTAACTCCTATAAACGCCTGGTATCGGGGTATGAAGCGCCGGTATATATTGCCTGGTCACCGCAGAACCGTAGCCCCTTAATCCGTATCCCGGCCAAACGGGGCCTGTCCACACGGCTGGAGGTACGCCATCCCGATCCCTCGGCCAATCCCTACCTGGCCATTGCCGTCATGCTGAAAGCCGGCCTGGATGGAATAAAGAAGCGTATCCAGCCACCGCCTCCTGTAAACGGTAACATTTATGACATGGATAAAGCCAGCCTGAAGGCCCATGGTATTGAACTTCTGCCGGGCACCCTGGATGAAGCCCTGGATGAATTAGAAAAGGATCAGGTTATTCGTGAGGCCCTGGGTCCCCATATCTACCAGCGTTTCCTGGAAGCCAAACGGATTGAGTGCGAGGAATACCGCACCAGGGTGCACCAGTGGGAAATTGATCAGTACCTGACCAAGTTTTAGGCGGGAGGGTTTTACATTGAGCTATAAAATTGCCATCATCGGCGGCGGGCCGGGAGGCTATGTGGCGGCCATCCGGGCGGCCCAGCTGGGAGCCAGGGTGGTAGTAGTCGAGCAGGACGCTTTGGGCGGTACCTGCCTCAATCGCGGCTGCATCCCCACCAAGGCGCTGCTGGCCGGGGCGGCCCTGGTTAAGGGTATCCAGGGAGCGGCGGCCTTTGGTATTGACGTTAAGGATTACCGGGTGGACTATGCCCGCCTGGCAGCGCGCAAGGACGCCGTGGTCAAGCAGCTGACCCAGGGTATTGCCTATTTGTTCAAGAAAAATAAAGTCGACCATATCAAAGGGCGCGGCTTTCTCAAAGGTCCCGGCCGGGTGGAGGTGGTCACCGCCGAAGGTACCGTAGAAAATATCGAAGCCGAAAACATTATCCTGGCCACCGGGTCGGAACCGGCATTGATTACCGCCCTGGGCTATAACGGCAGCACTGTTGTGACCAGCAACGAGGCCCTGACCTGGAAGGATGTACCGGCGGAGCTCCTCATCGTCGGCGGCGGGGTCATTGGGTGCGAATTTGCCAGCCTGTTCGCCACCCTGGGGAGCAAAGTTACCATTGTAGAAATGATGCCCACTATCCTCCCCATGATTGACAGTGAGATTTCCCGGCGCTTCAGTATGATGCTCAAAAAAGCCGGGGTGGAGATCAAGACGAAGGCCCAGATAACGGCAGTTAAAGAAGAAGGCAATCGCGTCCGGGCCACCCTGGCTGATGGCCAGACCATAGAGGCCGATAAAGTTTTGATCTCCATCGGCCGCCAGTTCAACACCCGGGACTTAGGGCTGGAAGAAGCCGGCGTCGCTATGGGCCCCAAAGGTGAAATAATCGTCGACGAATATATGCGGACGAACGTTCCCGGCATCTACGCCATTGGCGACGTTACCAATAAAATACAGCTCGCCCATGTGGCCTCGGCCCAGGGCCTGGCGGCGGTAGCCACCATCATGGGCCGGCCCACAAAGGTCGACTACGACGCCGTACCTAGCTGTATCTATACCCTGCCGGAGATTGCCGGCGTGGGTCTTACCAGAGAAGCGGCCGAAGAACGGGGTATAAAGGTCAAGGTCGGTAAATTCCCCTTCCAGGCCAGCGGCAAGGCCCTGTGCAGCGGGGAAACAGAAGGCATGGTCAAGATAATTGCCGAGGCAGAAAGCGACCGGATCCTGGGGGTCTTTATCATGGGCCCCCATGCCACCGAGCTCATCGCTGAAGGTGCCCTGGCGGTAAACAAGGGTATAACTGCCACCGAATTGGCAGCGACCATCCATGCCCATCCCACCCTGGCCGAAGCCGTCATGGAAGCCGCCGAGGCGGTACACGGGAAGAGCATTCATACATAAATATAAAGCAGGGAAGCAAAATGGCAACGTCCTTAAGGGGGGGCGGGCACAGGCGCCTGCCCCCATGGTTGCACAAACGTATACCTTCCTCTGGGGATATCGAAGCCACTCGTAAGCTCCTTAAAGGTTTACATCTCAATACTGTTTGCCAGAGCGCCCTTTGTCCTAATCAGGGGGAATGCTTTGCCAGGCGCACGGCCACCTTTATGATCCTGGGCAATACCTGCACCCGCAACTGCCGTTTTTGCGCCGTCGAGCACGGCCGGCCGCAGGCAGTGGAGCAGGATGAACCCGAGCGTGTGGCCGAAGCGGCGCGGCGCCTGGGCTTAAAGCATGTGGTTGTCACCTCGGTAACAAGGGACGACCTGCCCGACGGCGGCGCCGGCCATTTTGCCGCCACGATTGGCGCTTTAAGGGCCGCCCTGCCGGAGGCTTATATTGAGGTCCTCACCCCGGATTTCCGTGGCGACGAAAAGGCCCTGGCCATTGTCGCCAGGGCAAAGCCGGATATATTTAACCATAACGTGGAGACGGTCCCCCGCCTCTACGAGAAGGTCCGGCCCCAGGCTGATTACCGCCGCAGCCTTCAGGTTCTTAAAAAAATAAAAGAGCTTGACCCGGCCATTTATACCAAGTCCGGCCTGATGGTGGGCCTGGGAGAAACAACCGCGGAAGTTTTACAGGTAATGGCCGATCTCCGGTCGGTAGACTGCGATATTCTAACTATCGGTCAGTACCTGCGGCCTTCGGCGGGACACCTGGAAATTAAGGAATTTGTCACCCCGGATACCTTTGCCTGGTACGCCGAAAAAGGCCGGGAAATGGGATTCTTATATGTAGCCTCTGCTCCCTTTGTCCGCAGTTCCTACCATGCTGCCGAGTTTAGTGAGAAAGTGGCCGGGGAGAAGCAGGAGAGCGTTTCAGAGGCCAGGGTTTGAGTATGAACTTGTCGACCAAGATGTAAGCTCTCGCTTGATTCCCTTGACATGCGGGCCTTTTTCTGGCATAATATATAACGTCACTGGAGATAAAAAGAAACGGGTTCGTAGCTCAGTGGGAGAGCACCTCCTTGACGCGGAGGGGGTCGCAGGTTCAATCCCTGCCGGACCCACCATTTAGAAAAAATTACTCCTGCAAGAAGGCAGGAGTTTTTTTGACGAAAATTACCTTGATACCAATTTTACCCGGCACACCGGGCCTTGCAATAGCTTTATTTTTTGACAACCTGGCAGCAGCTCAACTGTATACAAAACATGGGCGGCACATATAATAGCAGCACAAGGAGGTACGACGCCCATGAATATTACGTTAGTTACTGCCAGGCCGATTGATTTTTTACAGGCCGAGTTTAATCATAGATTTGGTTATAGTGTGGGCCTCCACCTGTGGCAGGCGGGGGGCTTTAATTTCTTTCGTTGTTTTTTAGAAACGGGACCAGGCCGGCCTTCAAAAAAAGAAATTAAACGCTTTACAGAGCAGGTGGCCGAGATTGTGGCCGCCTTTATTGTCGAACGGTGGGAAGTGGCTTTACTGGAAGGGATGCTTTTAAACCAGTATGAAGGACTTGATGAGGGAGCCGTAGAAGAAATCTGCCGGCGCGCCAGGGTAATCCTGGATCAGGGGGAAGACAGTTGCCTCCAGCTCCAGCAGCGGGAAGAGTCCATTGCTGCCCGCATACGGGAATATTTCCAGGAAAACACCTGGTTAAATATCGATGGTTTTGTTCGCTTTCGCCTGCCGGATTATTTAATGGAACTGGAGCAGGCCCTGGAAGAAGCCGTTGATGAATACCTTATGGAAAAGGAATATGATGAATTCATCCGCCTTTTACGCTACTTTGTGGACGCCCAGGAACCACGGGTGGATAAAGTCCATGTAGTCTTAAATCCAGGTGGCGGCTTCCAGCTCTATGACGGCGAAAACCGGAACCTCAATGGCGACTATCTGGAAGGCTTTGTCGTCGATATGGCTGATAGTGATCTCAACTATGAGGATTTATTAATCAGCGCGCTGATAACCATTGCTCCCCGCCAGGTAGTCCTGCACGCTACGGATAAAGGGCGACACCATAATACCATTAGCACCATCAAGAGCGTTTTTGGTGAGCGAATCATCCATTGCAGCGGTTGCAGCCGGTGTTTGCAACCGTTGCAAAAGCGCTAACGATTGCAGTTTTTACCATGGCCGGGCCAGTTGTTTTATGGCCGGGCTTTTGTTATTATTGCATTCGGTGGGGTGAAATAAATTTGCTTGCCAGGTGGATCTTGGTCCCTCTCATCGGCGCTTTTATTGGCTGGTTGACCAACGTTTTGGCCATCAGGATGCTTTTCCGCCCCCGCCGCCCGTTAAAAATATTTTGCTGGACCTTGCAGGGGCTTATTCCCAAGAGGCAGGCCGAGATAGCTGCCAATATCGCCGGCGTTGTTGATAAAAATTTACTTCCCCTCGACGAAGTGCTGGCCCACATTAATACTCCCGACGTTGCTGGAAGGCTCACGACCGTAGTGGCAGAATTGGCCCGGCGGCGCCTGGTAGAGCGCCTGCCATCCTTTATTCCCCAGGGTTTAAGAGAGGCGGCCGGTAGGGCGATAGAAGAAACCCTTTACCGGGAAATGCCGTCGGCCTTGCAGGAGTTGATAGATGAACTGGGCCGCAATCCGGGGACCTTCTCAATTGGCGAGATTCTAGCGGCAAAATTTAATAAATTAAACTTAAACCAGGTAGAGGAAGTAGTCGTTGAAGTAGCCGGCCGGGAACTGCGCTACATAGAATGGCTGGGCGGGCTATTGGGGTTTATCATTGGCCTGGTCCAGGCTGTCCTGGCAGGATGGAGGTAGGGGTGAAATATTGCCGGAATCTTGACACGTATTAATTTATGTCGCTATAATGTACCTAACAGCGAAGAAGGAGACGAGGCCCCTGAACGGCTCTCCAGAGAGGGATGTCGCGGCTGGAAGCGTCCCGGGCGATGGCAGGGAGCCGGACCGCTCCGGAGCTGCCAGGCTGAAAAGCAAGTAAGCCTGGCCGGTTGGCTACCGTTATAAGCTTTGGAGGGGGGAGCGTTTCCCCTGAAGAAGGGTGGAACCACGGGAGCAACTCTCGTCCCTTGCGGGATGAGGGTTTTTATTTTTGTAGGAAGGGGATTTCCCGGCCTGGTATAGTATGCATGAAGGGAGCCTGTCATGGCGACGGTACCACCAGCGAGAGTATGAAAATGCCTGGCTGGCATTTGTCGGAAGCAAGCGCGACAATGCCAGCCTGTGATAGAGTTATTTTTGCAGGAGGGATTTTTATTATGCAGGTAACTTTACCGGACGGCAGCGTAAGGGAATATGCAACCGTCACTACAGCCCTAGAGGTGGCCAAGGACATTTCGCCGAAGCTAGCCCGGGAGGCCCTGGCAGCGCGGGTGAATGGCGAAGTATGGGACCTAACCCGTCCTCTGCCGGAGCAGTGCCGGCTGGAGCTCTTGACCTTTGCCGATGAAGGCGGGCGCCTGGCCTACCGCCATACAGCTGCCCACGTCCTGGCCCAGGCCGTCAAGCGCCTGTTTCCTGGCACCAGGCTGGGTATCGGCCCGGCCATAGCCGATGGGTTTTACTATGACTTCGACAGCAAGCATAAATTTACCCCCGATGATTTAAACGCCATAGAGGAAGAAATGCAAAAAATCATCAAAGCAGACCTGCCCCTGGAGCGGCAGGAAATAACCCGGGATGAGGCCCTGGAAATTTTTCGGCAACTCGATGAACCCTATAAAATCGAGCTTATTAACGACCTGCCGGAAGGGGTACCCATCAGCACCTACCGCCAGGGCGACTTTATAGACCTCTGCGCCGGGCCCCACCTGCCCAGCACCGGCTACCTCAAGGCCATTAAGCTCACCAGCCTGGCCGGGGCTTACTGGCGCGGCAGCGAGGCCAACCCCATGCTGCAACGTATTTACGGCACTGCCTTCCCAAAAGCTAAAGACCTGGAAGAATACCTCCACCGGCTGGAAGAGGCGAAAAAGCGGGACCACCGGCGGCTAGGAGCTATGCTTGGCCTTTTCAGCCTCCAGGAAGAAGGACCGGGTTTCCCCTTTTTCCATCCTAAAGGAATGATCATCCGTAACGAATTAGAACAGTTCTGGCGGGAAGAACACCGCAGGGCCGGATATCTGGAGATTCGCACGCCGGTGATATTGAACCGCTCCCTCTGGGAGCAGTCGGGCCACTGGGATCATTACCGGGAAAATATGTACTTTACCAAAATTGATGAGGCCGACTACGCCATCAAACCCATGAACTGCCCGGGAGCCATCCTGGTCTATAAATCGGAGCAGCACAGCTACCGCGACTTACCTTTACGCCTGGCCGAGCTTGGACTGGTGCACCGCCATGAGAAGTCCGGCGTCCTTCATGGCCTGATGCGGGTGCGGGCCTTTACCCAGGACGACGCCCACATCTTTATGTTGCCGTCCCAGATAACAGCAGAGATCCAGGGCGTCATCGACCTGGTAGACCGCTTTTACAGCCTGTTTGGGTTCAAATACCACGTCGAGCTCTCCACCCGGCCGGATAACGCCATGGGTTCGGACGAGATCTGGGAAACGGCCACAGTCGCCCTGCGCCAGGCCCTGGAGGCCAGGGGGATGCCTTATGTGGTTAATGAAGGCGACGGCGCCTTTTACGGCCCCAAAATCGATTTCCACCTGGAGGATTCCCTGGGCCGGACCTGGCAGTGCGGCACCATCCAGCTTGATTTCCTCATGCCGGAGAAATTTGACCTCTACTACATCGGGGAGGACGGCCAGAAACACCGGCCGGTCATGATTCACCGTGTCGTCTTTGGCAGCATAGAGCGGTTCATCGGTATCCTGATCGAGCACTACGGCGGTGCCTTTCCCGTGTGGCTGGCCCCGGTGCAGGTGCGGGTGCTGCCCATAACCGACCGCCACAACGATTATGCCTTCAAGGTCAGGGAGGAGCTGGTGCGGGCCGGCATCCGCGCCGAAGTCAACGACCGCAACGATAAAATCGGCTACAAGATCCGCGCCGCCCAGCTGGAGCAAATCCCATACATGCTGGTAGTGGGGGATAAGGAAGCAGCCGAAGGTACTGTGGCCGTCCGGGAACGCCGCGCCGGGGATACAGGCAGTGTGCCACTCCAGGCCTTTATCGACAAAGTAACAGGAGAGATTAGCCGGCGGGAATAAGCCCATGGATAATAGTGAGCCCGCCTGGCAGGGAAAGTTGCCAGGCGGGCTTTTCTTTCAGCTAACAGCCTGTGCGACTAACCTGTATAAACTCGGAAGTGGTAAAAGATGTTAGAGGATTCCTATGCTCTATGGCGAAGCAATTAGTCAACACCTTAGGCGGACGGAGACTGAAATTGTAACGTTTCATATGTGATTACCCCCCAACTTGATTGCACAATTCTTAACGCAGATTCTATAACCGGATTAAGGGTCTAAATATAAATAGTTAACTCTGAAACGGCTAACCTGGAGAACTTAAGCAAGGATGCAAAACCAGCGTCGGCGTGCTAAAAATAGATTGCAGGGGGGATTGCTCGGAAGATGTCGAATTGAACCATATTAAGCCGAATTAAGGCGTGAGGTTTTAAACGAGTACAGGTATACCCGTATCGGAGACATTGCATCTAAGGCTTTGATAAGGGCAGAACCATGGCGCGCTTTCCTAGGAAGGTATGGTTTGGAGGGACTGTTATGGGCGAACTCATCGAGAAGCAGATCAAGCGCTATGAAACTTTGTTGAGGGAGATGTGGACTGCGTCAGCGAAGTACCTTGGGACGTTTTCTGCGAACCTTTTAGTGGAAAGGGTTAAATGGGAGCTTTCGCAGGAGTATAGGGAAATGGAGTTGTTGCAATACAACGAGGAGGGAATATCTTGTGCAGGGATATCTGCTAGTTTGAAGAAAAACCCAGACCTGCCGGCCAATGATATGTTTGCGAAGTTTATCCTCAGGTATTTAGAAATTTTAGCCAGGCTCCTTGGTCATGAAAAAACGGAGAAAATAGCGAAGAAGTTGGACGAAGAATTTCCAGGATTCCTTTTGACTGCAAGGGGGAATTAGAGATGGATAAATTGAAAACGGGCATAAAGAATCTCGATCATATTCTTGATGGCGGCATACCTATATATTCCCTGAACATTATTTCTGGTTCTCCGGGGAGCGGGAAGACGATATTTGTCCAAAACATAATATTTAACAGCGCGAGGAACGGCCTCAAAAGTCTATACCTGACCACTATATCGGAATCACAGTTCAAGATGGTAAGACACCTGCAGGAGTTTGAGTTTTTCTCCGATGATTTATTGGATGACAAGGTTATTTACGGGGATCTGGGAGCTGTTCTGCGCAACCAGGGCACGGACAAAGTTCTTGGATACTTGACTGATATGATTAAAAAACATCTACCCAACATAGTTGTAATCGATAGCTTCAAGGCCATAAGAGACATCTTCCCGGACGAAAAGGCTTTTAAGGCTTTTGTTTTTGACCTGGCTGCCGCTCTATCGATATGGGAGGTCACTGTATTTCTCATCGGCGAGTACGAAGAAAAAGAACTAACGTTATTAAGTGAATTTGCCGTTGCCGATGGGATTTTTCACCTTTATGGGCAGGAAGAAAAGCGATTTCAAAAAAGGTATTTGCGTATTCTGAAGATGAGGGGGACTAATTTTGAGCATGGGGAACACCTGTTTAAAATTAGCCATGCTGGAATAGAAGTGTACCCGAGAATGAAGCCGGAAGATAATGAACTCCAGTATGAGGTCCGATTGGAAAAAAAGGGATTTGGGATCACAGGGTTGGACGAAATGTTATGTGGTGGGTTAACCGAAGGGACTATCACCCTCATTTCCGGTAGTACAGGTACGGGCAAAACCGCATTTGCCCTTAAGTTCTTACTGGAAGGGGCGGAAAAAGGCGAAAAAGGACTGTTCCTTTCTTTTGAAGAGCCTGTGGCTCAACTTCAGAATACAGCCCGTCATTTGGGATGGGAGATAGATAGATATCTGGCAGATGGTCGACTCGATATCAAGTTTATTTCTCCCATAGAATTGGACGTAGATAAGCACGCTTTTGAAATACTGGACATAGTCAGGGAAAAGAAGGTGGAGAGGTTTGTCATCGACAGCATCTCTTCTTTTGAAAAGAGCGTTTATGATCTACAAAAGTATAGAGATTATCTCTGGGCGATGGGACACCAGCTCAAGGGGCAGCACATCACCACCATCTTCACGGTACTTAACGAAGAACTCTTTTCACCAATGGTAGTAACGAAAGCTCAGATTTCCTTAATGGCCGATAATGTAATCATTCTGCGGTACGTGGAAGCCGATTCAAGCATCAGGAAGGTTGTTGGCATCCTTAAAGTCCGCGGAAGCGACCACGACAAGGCCTTGAGGGAGTATGAGATTACCAAGAACGGAATAAATATTCTCGGCAAATTAGATAAAGCAGATATGTTGAGATGAGGTGCCGGCAGATGCCAACAAACCTTCTCCTTAGCATTTCAGTAAAATACTGGCAGGATTTTCAGGATACGCTGGCCAAGGTAATGGATGCCAATATTTACATCTTTGATGTAAATGGGGGCTCTTTTTCCCGCTTCAGCCGGCCCGTTGAATTATGCCAGCAGATAAACAAAGGCAGTAAGATCTGCAATGAAAAGTGCATCCGTTTTTACAAATCTGCTCTCCATTCATTGGAGGATAAAGACGTGCTTACCTGTCCTAACGGGATAAGACTTTATGCCTACCGCCTGGGCACCTATGCCCAAAAGATAGGCTTCCTGGTCATTACTTCTATTAAGCCCAACGCCCAGATGAGCAGTGAGGAAGAAAATGTTTTTCTAACTAAAGCGCACAGTATTTATCAGACAATCAATGAGATTCTTAAGGCCATCCTGGAAAAAAATCTGTTAGGGTTGCGGAGGCTTGAATTGAATAGCATCTACGAAATCAGCCGCTTGTTGACGTCGACCGTTGAACTGGACAAGGTTTTGGATCTTATCACAAATTCTTTAATCATAATTTATAAGGCCGATCTTAGTTTTGTCGGCCTTCGCGAGGGCGATAAAATCAGGATAGCCCAGGCTAAAGGTGAGTACGGGCACCTTTTGATTGGTAACGAATGGTCGATGACTCAGCCGCTGATTGAGCAGGTTTTTTCAAAACTAGAGCCGTCATCTCTGAGTATTGAGGAATTAATGACCCTACCAGGTCTCACCGGTTTAGAGGTTGCTCACAGGAATGAAATCGTGATTTATCCCCTCTGGTCTGCTTTAGGTGCTGCCGGGCTGTTGGGGATAGTATTCTGTAGATCCTCACATTAATTCATCCCAAAATAATTCCATGGTCGCAAATTGAACAATCTGCATCTAAAGTTAATACCA
>Ga0224486_100031_pt1 | contig 79453 bp, 72 predicted proteins | sample TexhydDE_CT_test_FD_172013 | JGI IMG/M metagenome (GOLD analysis project Ga0224486, IMG submission 172013) | Fracking water microbial communities from deep shales in Oklahoma, United States - hydraulically fractured wells DE_CT_test ... | reverse complement strand
ACGAAGAACTTAGCGAAATATATTCAAGGATTTTGTGTAGTGAAGAATCTTTGGAAAACGCACAATGGCAATATCAATCGCATTCTTTCACAATTACACTCTTTCATCACTACAAGTTAACACTATCCTTCGTTAGTAAACCTTTTATTAAGCACTGTAATCTTTCAGAAACCGCTTTATCCAAAACTTTCTCTGAGGAGAAAACCCTTTCCGTTGCCATCAATAAATGTTTGGTCATTTCTATTCTCGACAATTCGGGATTCCCACTGATGATCGCGGTAACAATTCTCTTGTGTTCTTCTTCCGTATTTTTGTACGCAATACCTACCTTCGTCGTGATCTTAATAACCTCAAAAGCCTTATTCATCACGGCATTCTGGAGGCTTTCCAGAATACTGTTTTTAGCGGCCTTCGCAATTGCAAAATGAAGCTCCTTGTCATACTCAACTCTCTTGATGCTCTTTCGACTTGTGTTCAAGTATTTGTCAAGCGCCTTTTGAATCCTTTCGATATCTTCTTCAGTTCGTCTAAGGGCAGCGAAAGCAGCCAACTCACTTTCAATTGCAAGTCTTGCCTCCATAACCTCAAATATTTCCAGTTGCTTTGAAATTATTAAATGTTTCGTAAACCTCTGAACAATTGACAAATTCAGCTGTTCCGAGATAAAATTACCCTTCCCCCAGCGCTTCTCAACAATTCCCAGCAATGCAAGAGACGTTATCGCTTCTCTTAAGGCCACTCGACTGACACCCAGTCGTGAAGCCAACTCTCGCTCCGGTGGTAACGCCTGTCCCGGTTTAAGTTTACCACTCGATATTAATTTAACGATTTCCTCAACAATCTTTTCGGAGGTTTGGGTCTTATCAATCTCCTCAAACAAGGAGTTCACCCCTCACTTTTCAATGTACATACGTTTAAGAGAACCCAAAAAAGCATCAAACTTCTCATCGTACGTTTCAACTAACTCTTGGTCCGGTGTCACGATCATTCCTTCCTTCACAATACGATTTGTAGCGTCATTCAACGAATCAAACCAGCCTAATGAAACACCTCCCAACATCGTAGATCCAACGAGAGCGGGTTCTTCAAACCGTGAGACCTCAACTTCCTTCTTAAGAACATTCGCAAGTATGTAAAGCCATTGCTTCAACTTTGTTCCTCCACCAGACACAGTCACTCTCTCAAAACCAATGCCTTTTTCTATAAGGGGTTCTACCATCATTCGCAACGTGAATGAAATACCTTCCAAAGCTGCTGTGAGTATATCTTCAGCAGAAATGTTATATTCAAGCCCTTGAATCATCCCTTTTGCTTCGCTACCGAACTCCAGTCCCCTCTCACCAGTTATGTAAGGATGGAATAGCAATCCTTTGACCGGTTTAACTTCATGTGAACGAAATTTATCAAGGTTTATCCTTAAAACTTTCCTCAGCCATTCAATTACAGAACCTGCGTTATTCACGGAACCTCCAGGGAACCACCTACCGTTGCACAGATACAAAGTCTGAGTCTTAAGCATGGAGGTGGAAGATATGAAAGGCCGCTCTGAGATAACTCGAACCATCCCTGTGGTTCCGAGGTTTACTACAGCTCTTCTTTTATTCCCAAAAACACCACTAGCAAGAGCTACAGCTCCACCGTCGTACAAACCCATTACCACTCCAACATCTCTTGGCAACCCGAGATAGTCAGAAATTTCCTTTTTCAACGGAATCACCGTGTAAGGTGAAAGTATCTCAGGCAGGTTATTTCTACTTATTCCCAAAAAGCTCAAAATATCATCATCCCAGTCCAAGGTAAACGTATTGAAGTACCCTGTTGACGAAGCCGTACTTGGTTCAGTCGCAAGCTTGGAGGTCAAAAGAAGAACGATGTAATCCTTACACGACACGAACTTCACTTTCCTTAGATCCTCAATTTGAAGCCTTCTTAGGCTCCAAAAAACCTTTGCAAGCGCGGTATGAAACGTTGGAGGCATACCTGTTCTTGAGTAAATGAAGTCTCTATCGAAATAGCTCTTAAAGTCGCACATAACTTCTCTGATTCGTGTATCTGCTAAGGTAATCATATTCGAATGTGGAACATTATTCGAATCAAGCAACATCAAACCAAAAATATATGTGGATGGAACAATAGCGGCTACACGCTTTTCAAATCCATCAACTACTTTCTTCATCGTTTTCTGCAAAAGTCTTGAGAGGTCTTTAACATTATGTTCAGCTTTTCCGGACGGGTCAACACCCATCCTAATCTTGTTTCTACAAGACCTCAGGATATTACCTTCTGCATCAACCAATCCCGCTTTCAAGTAAGTCGTTCCAACGTCCACAGCAAGAATCAAATCCTTTTCCATCCTTCTTCCTCCAGTTTCTTTATTACTGCAACATTCACTACTTCCTCCGGTATTATTCTTTCTTCAGCTCGAAGAACGTCACTGACCACTTTGTCACCCATAGCCCTTATACTTTCAAAAGTGTACGCCGCAATATGAGGTGTGACCACGACATTATCAAATCTCAAAAGAGGATGCTCCCCGTTTATCGGCTCACCCTCAACAACGTCGAGCCCTACACCAGCAACCTTGCCGGATTCTAACGCTTGAATAAGCGCTTCTTGATCAATTAGTTCCCCTCTCGAAGTATTTACTATGTACACGCCTTCTTTCATCATCTCGAATTCGTTTGTAGACAGAATATGGTAATTTTCCTTTGTGTACTTCGCGCAGATGAATATTACATCGGACAATTTAACGAGCTCGTTAAGTTCTACCTTTCTTGCATTAACGTAACTCATATTTTCTTCAGCCACAAATGGGTCATATACAACAACATCTGCATTGAAACCAAAGTGCACGATTTCTGCAACACGGCTTCCAATATTCCCAAATCCAATTATTCCCACTGTCTTACCTTTCAACTCAATTCCGAAGAACTTTTGTCGTTCCGACCACTTTGATTGCAACACCTTGCTATACGACTGAGGAACTTTCCTCAAAACTGACATACAGAGGGCTATAGCATGTTCTGCAACCGCCTCGCGTTCAGCACCTCCACGAACCTTGGTTACTATAACTCCCTTCTCCGTTGCTTTACCTATATCGATGTTGTCATACCCAAGGCCGTGTCTTGATATCAGTACCAAACCTTCGACATTATCAAAAAACACGCTATCAAAGAAAGGTGTTGTACTTGCAATTATGTATTTAAAACCTTTAAGAACATCTGCCAACTCTCTACCACTCAATTTCGGTGGTAAATCGAACCTCTGAACGTCAAACTTTTGTTGAAGTATTTCAACATGCTCAGGGAAATACTTTCCGAAACTGCTTGAATTGACAATTGCAACTTTGCTCTTCACACGAGACACCTCCATAGATTGACTAGATATACAAGGTATGATGGTATAGTGGTCTTCCCAGTTTCGTTACGTATCATATCACTCATACGTTCCATTTTCCAAGAGTCATGAGTTACAAATAGCGACGGTTATCTTCGTCAATCTAAACATTTCTTTTGCTTCCTTTCATTTATGGAAATTCTCTTGAAATTTCGCAAAGCTAACAAAATTTCCATCATAGGTAAAGTTTACATTTAGCTTAGGATTCCACAAAACTATCAAATTTCTTAGTAAAATTCTGCACGTGTGTTGACATGGAATTTTTCAGGCAGAGCATGAGGGGCACGCATGTGTAGGATTTTTGGTGGTGAACTAAAAGAACAAAACCCCCCACCAAATAATGATGGGGGCTTGTAATTGCGTCGTGCTTCTTGCACAACGGAAATATTCTGTTTGGTCTTAGAGTCAAGGGAATATCTTCAAACACGCAGGTCACTACTGCTTCAAAATCTCCACTATCCTGTTGCCTGCATCGCCATTTCCATATAGTCCTGTTGGATATGGCTTTTCTTCGCTACTAAACACCGCATCGTATATCCCTTCACCATCAGCTAATATGTTCCATCCTGTTTCCACCAGTTCACGCCATCCAGAGTCTGGCATCACAACTACTGCACGCTTACCAGCAAAATACGCCTCTTTCTGTAACCCACCGCTGTCAGTTATCACTTTCCACGACTTTTCAACTAAGCCCATCAAATTCAGATAATCGATAGGTTCTATAACCAAGATGTCCTTCAAATATTCATCGAGTCCAAATTCTGAGATTCTCTTCCTTGTCCTTGGATGAACCGGAAACACAACTTTAACTTTTTCGGCAACCTTGGCAACTTCCTTCAAAATCTTTTCGAACTTCTCCTTGTTGTCCACATTAAAATCCCTGTGAAGGGTCATAACTATGTACTTTCCTTCCTCAAGCCCTGCCGCCTCATATACGTCGTACTTAAACAACGGTTTCATCATCAAAAACAAATCGTACATCACATCACCAGTGAAATACACACCATCGACGATGCCTTCTTTTTTCAAATTCTCAACAGCCAGTTTAGTCGGACAGAACAGGTACTTAGAAACTCTATCTGTGAGCACTCGGTTTATCTCTTCAGGCATATCTTTCGGCTCTTGCCTTAAGCCAGCTTCAACGTGTGCAACGGGTATCTTGAGCTTTGCTCCCACAATCGCCCCTGCAAGTGTTGTGTTTGTATCGCCGTAGACAAGTATCACATCAGGTTTCTCTTCAAGCACGATCTTCTCAAACTCGATCATAATCTTGCCGGTCATCTCACCGTGCAGTCCAGAACCCACGCTGAGGTAATAATCGGGCTTTCTAATTTCGAGCACTTGGAAAAACACATCGCTCATGTTGAAATCATAGTGCTGACCAGAGTGGACGAGAATTTCTTGAATGCCTGCTTTTTCAAACTCTTTGTGTAAAACAGCTTCCTTAATAAACTGCGGCCTTGCACCGACCAAGGATAGGACTTTCATCGGACAACCTCCCCTGAATTCTATATTCTTATCCAAGAACGAACTCAATGAACTCTTTCTCTTTTCTTTCATCCCAAACGAATCTATCTTTGTACCTCTCAACATTCGCTAAAAGCTTATCGTATTCTTTATACGCTTCCAGTATCTTCCTCACTGAGCCATCAACATTTCTTGGATTAATCACCACACCTACACCAAGTTCCTCAACAACTCGTCTCATGGAAACAAATGTATCTTTCACTATCACCGGAGTGCTTGCGGCAAGCGAGTCGAAAAATTTATGCGGCAACGACCATAAATCGTTCTTGTAATCTTCTCTCCCAGTAGTTTTAAAGGACACGAGCGAAAATGAAGCCTTCGATATCTCTTTCATCATTTCCTCATACGGAAGAAAGCCAGTACAAATATGATTAATGTTCGAGAAAGCTTTTGAATCCATACCTACTATTTTGAAAATAAAACCTTGTCTGATAAGTTCTTTTACAACCTGTTCCTCTTCACCAAGGGCTCTTGTTATCTTCCCAACATAGACAATTGACTTTTCCTTTTCGGTACTCGATAACACGATACTCGCATAATTTGGAACAACCAAGCATTCTTTTTTTCTTCCTCTCAACGAATACTCCATCTGTTCGTAAGACACAAACACAAGCTTATCAGACAACTCAATTTGCCGTTCAAATATACTTCTCATAATCGCAGTCTTCAATCTTCCAATCATTCCAGAAAAATTCGATAGAAAATTCTCTGGATGGTACTCATGCACATCGTAAACTATTCTTTTCCCCTTCTTTTTTGCATACACAAAAGGTTCAATTGGTTTTGAAGGCAAAAAGTGGTGCATGTAAAGAATATCATAGTCCGAATTCTCTATTAAGTCCACTATCTTTTTATCGAGCTTTCGCCTCTTCCAAAGCTTAACGAAAGCGTTTGCATTCACATTCTCGTGCCATTCGATGGGAAGATAATGTATGTTCCCATCTCTGTATTCTTTCTCAGGCATATCGGTCAAGTACTGATAGAACACGTGTGCAACTTTTGAGAGTGCTTTCACCGTTCTGTGCACACGCTTATCATCTTTTGGATGCATGTAGCCTATTACAAGTACCTTCTTCATCTATTTTCCTCCATGAGCGATTTGAGTATCCTCTCAGATGCTTTTCCATCACCAAACGGATTTCTCAAATCGTGTGGCTCAAAATCAACTGCTTTGTAGAGTGCATCCAACACGCTCTCTTCCTGCGTGCCAGCCAGAACACCAAATCCACTTTCTATCAACTCAGGCCGCTCCGTTGTTTCTCTGCACACAACAACGAATTTTCCAAACGTTGGTGCTTCTTCCTGTATCCCACCACTGTCTGTAGCAACAAACCTTGCGCCCTTTAAAAGAGCAGTGAGTTCGACGTAATCTACAGGCTCCAATAAATGTGCCGTTTTGCATCCTTCGAGCACATCGTAAACAACCTCTCTCACCTTTGGATTTTTGTGCACAGGAAAAACTATCTCAATTCCTTCTCTTTCTGAAAACTTTCTCAGTGCGCTGAGAATATTCCTCATCCTTTTCCCTATGTTCTCCCTTCTGTGTAACGTGACAAGAAAGTAATTCTCATGGTCAATTATCTTCTTCCTGATGCCATCAAGGTCGAAGTGATTCATTACGTACATCTGTGCATCTATCACCGTATTTCCAGTAACAACAATTCTACTTTCGTCGAATCCTTCCCTCAGAAGTGTTTCCTTTGACTTTTGCGTTGGTGCAAACATCTTTTCAGAAACTTGGTCGATGACTCTTCTGTTCATCTCTTCAGGAAATGGGTCATACAAATCTCCACTTCTTAACCCAGCTTCTATGTGCCCAACCTTCACACCTCTATTGAATGCAGCAAGTGCTGCTGCCATTGCTGTGGTCGTGTCGCCTTGAACAAAAATCCAATCGTAGTGCCTTTCTTTTAACAATTCCTCAAATCCACGAACAACCTTATACATCACCTCATTGAGCGTCTGATTTGCGGTCATGATATTCATATCGATATCCGCTTCAACGTTGAAAATCCCCTTCATCATATCGACCATTTCCCTGTGCTGACCAGTGCAGATAAAATCAGCCTCAATGCCATCTTTTTCCATTTCCTTTGCTTTCAAATATACAGGTGCAACTTTAATAATCTCTGGTCTTGTACCAAAAACAATACCTATTCTCACAAAGGCACCTCCAACGCATTTAAATGCTTATCTGTTTCATTAACTCTAAAGTCTTGATTTCAAAACATCTTGCAGCTCATTCTTTATAATCATAAAAGGTTCCTTATAAACAAATATCGTGATTATTACTCCTAGTATTCCCATAACCATATTCAACACAAAACTGTTCTGAAAAGTCTCGATCAACGCAACACATACCATCAGAATAGTTACCAGTGTAACTTTCTTCAAATTGTATCCTGCTTTCGGATACAATCTCATCGCAACCAAAGTCCTCATCCAGAAAAATACAATATACGATATACCCGTTGATATTGCTGCACCTCTCGCTCCGTAAATTGGAACTAGCAGCGTATTGCCGATGTAGTTTGTTAATGCAGAAACCGTCGTTATCAACATATGCCAGTAACTTTTTTTCTTAAAGTTTATCCACACTACCGTTGTTTCCGAAATAGAATACATAATTGGCAAGAAGGATAAGAATGGAAACACCATGCTACTTTCCCTGTATGACCTTGCCAACAACAAAAACAATATATCCTTAAACCCTAAAAGAAGAAAACCAACCGAAAACATAACAAAACTTACCATTTCATTGGCTCGCACAAAGAATGATGTATCCTGGTTGTTCTTCGAGTATCTCTCATACGCCATTGGTACCCAGAATGTAGTAAAACCACTTTGCACTAAGCTGAGTACTTGTGCAACTTTGAAAGCTGCGCTGTAAATTCCTATCTGCACAAATGTGCTATATTGCCTTAAGCTTATTCGATCTATTGAACTAAACAGCCAGAATAACAACATTGTTGGCACAAATGGAGCACTGTATTTCAAGACCTCTTTTAAATCTTCTTTTTTTGGCCTTGTTATCTTCCAATAGTTCCTTCCTTGAGAGATTCCTACCAAAAGGGCACATATAGTCCCGACTATTCCACCCAAGATTATCGAATAAAATGTTCGACTGAATAGCGCGAAGATTATCGTAAAAACTGTTGTTGAAACAGCTGCAACTATATCTATCAAAGAGTAAAGCATTCCTTTTTTCAGCATCCTTACTATCAATTGATTGTACCTCTGGAACAACGATAAATATATATTCACAACAAATATGAGGTTTATAAAATCATATTTCTGTCCATACAACGCCACGCTAATTCTATCCGAGAGAACTAAAACTACCATGGAGAGAATAGTAGCAATAATAACAGAAGGCAAAAGACACGACCATAAAAGTTCATTTTTCTTGTCTTCTTCGTAGTCATAGAAAAACCTTACGAAAGACTGGTCAGTTCCAAAAAGCACAATTGTGTTAATTACACCAAATGCTGTTGCATACATCGCACTTTTACCAAATTCTTCAGGATTTATCAAATAAGTGATTATTGGTGTTGTGAAAACATAAATAAACGCACGCAACCACGTGCCAAGTGAAAAAGAAAGAAAAGATTTAAAGTATTTTCTTGTGCTCATGCTCCACTCCTTTTTTCGCTTTCCCAACAACAGCTTCGTATACTTCTTTCTCCATCTTCACAATATTCTCCCAAGTGTATTTCTGCGCTCTTTCAATAAGTCTTTGAGCCTCATATCCATTCTGTAATACATGAACAACCTTTTTTGCAAACCTTTCCTCAAAATCTGGTCCTTCCTCAACCACGTACTCTTCAAACCCTATTGCTTCAGGAATACCTCCGTTGCTACTTCCCACTACACATGTCCCACAAGCTTGGGCTTCCAACACCACGCATGGCCATCCCTCACTTCTGCTTGGAAGAAACATAACATCCATTGCATTCATATATTTCGCTACCTCCGATTGGTCTAACCTTCCTGTGAACAAAACTTCTAACCCCTTCTCTCTTGCTTCCTGCTCCATCTTCGCTCTCAAATAGCCATCTCCAACTACAATAAACTTAACTTTCGGATATCCTTTTCTCACCAAGTCAAATATCTCAATAAGTTTATCAGCTCGCTTTACCTCTATCAAATTCCCAACAAACCCAACGTATTTGTAGCCTTCTTCATATGTCCCCAACTGCTTTCTTGTTTCATTTTTATCCATAGGTTTAAAAATCTCAGGGTCATACCCATTAGGGATTACGTATGCATTTTTTCCAGAATATCCAAGTGCCATTGCTTTTTTTAAAAGTGCTTCACTCACAAAAATGACCGCAAAAGCAGACTCCAAGACATCCAAGTAGCTCTTTCTTCGTCCCATCACAAAATTGACATCACTTCCATGAAGAGAAATTAAGTAAGGTTTTGAACACCTCTTTCCAAGTATCTTTGCAACCAACCCAGCTGGTGGTGTATACATCCCATGCGCATGGATTACATCATATGAAGAAACATCAAAACTTTTTTCTATCCTCTTTGCCAAATACTTCGAGAAAGCTTTGACAACTTCTTCTTCCCATTTAATGTTCAATCTTCTTGTAATTTGCCATAAAGCCCATGGAAATGCACCACTATGTTTGATAATAGAATATTTCGCATTCCCTAACTGTTCTATCGGCCTCATCGAGCCTTTCCCTAAAATTTGTCTGAAAAAACGAAAAATAACTCCTTCTCCAAATCCAATGGGAATTGCGGTGTAATCGATCCCTATCCTTTTGTATTGTTCAATCCTTTTTGTCACAAAAATTCCTCTCAAAGGATTACTCACATAGGGGTAGAAATATGTAAGCATTAAAACTTTCAAAAAGCACCACCACCAACTCCCGTTATTCCACTCTCCTCATCACATACCTTTCAAACAACGGGTCAATTATTTGGTATTTTCCCCTTCCGAGTTTTTCAACTATCCCTCGCTCGGTAAGTTTCTTAAGCAAGTTATTTAATGTAGTGGCATTCGGGATTTTGTATTTTTGAAGGTTGGCAATACTAAAATAATCCCCTGGTTGCTCACTAATTAATTTTAGCACATTTTTCAGATACTTGTATTCAAGCGTTTCAATTATTAACTCATATCCATACGATTCCCTCTCACAAAGACTATCGAAAATAACATCTATTTCTTCTGTATTAATTACTCCCTCTGTTTTATCCCACAGTTCATAGCACACAAGTTGGAGAAAATACGGATGCCCTTTTGTAAGCTCATATATCCTCTTTGCATCTTTGAGGACAATCTTTTTTCCAGTGCTGATGAACTTTTCAACAATATACTCAACACTCTCATCTTCAGGAAGCATGTTTGAAATATTTACTCTCAAGCAAGAATGATACAAAACCCCTGACTCTTCAAAGAATAACTCTTCAATCATATGCCTCATTGAACCTGAAAAAACGAACACTATATCCTTTTGCGTTTGATAAAAACTTCTCAAACTCTCCGGTAGCTTCTCACTAATCGACTTGTACGACTGAAACTCATCGAGCACGACAACTAACTTCTTCTCCAAATCCTTTTGTACCCCTTCCAACAGTTCATACATCTGCGCAATGATGTCATCATCACTCAACTCATTATCTATCGAAAACGAAACCCCACCAACATCCACAGAAAAACTCACATGCTTTGCAATATGCTTAAGATACCTAGCCACAAACCCCACAGGGCTTTGCTCTTTTAATAATTCATACGCTTGCTTCATCATTTTTTGCACAAAACCTTTCAATGAGAAAGAACCAAACAAATCGAGATAGATTACTGGATATCCACCTTCAGATATGAACTTTTGCAAAAGCCATGTCTTACCAAACCTTCTTGGAGCAACAACTACAACATTGTTCCCACTCTCAGCTGCACCAATTAAGTAATTGTATTCTTTCCTCCTATCGATAAAGTTCTCAGGACTGTACGTCTTGCCTGTCTTAAACGGATTAACAAAACTTCCCATACAACCACCTCCAATTAGTTGTATCCATCTTTGTGCCGAAAAATTTTCCAAAAATAGCTAAAATTGGTAGATACATCTAATTGACTGGCGGTTTTATAATTTTGAAACATATCTTCCCCTTGACACAGGGGCTTAAATTTTGGTATTATATGTATACATTAGTATACATATCCCCCGCTGGTAACCATCCTCAAAAAAACTCTCTGCAAGGAGGTTAATCCAATGGAACAACAAAACGAGCAAAAGCCTGTTGAAAAACAATTTGCGGAAGGGGAATGTAAAGAAAAAGCATTGACAGAAGAAACTTTAGAAGATACCAAACAATGGCACAATAAAGTTCTTAGCTACAAACATCTTGTCCGTCGGTGGACAGCTTACTTTTGGGGTATCAACAAAGCCTTCCTTTATTCTTACGAAGACCTTGAACAGACAATCTGGTACATTCTCATGGTAGGCTTACAAGAATTCGACGGAAGGGGAGATGAAGAGCAGTTTTTGAATTGGTACATAAGAAACAAAGTAGTATCTATAATGATGTACGGCAAAAAGCCACCCAAATGCACGCACTTACCGTTTACACCCATTCGCTTCGACTACGTTTCCCCAGATGAGCTTGCAGAATTAAATGAACTATTCTATTCAGATGGTGAGGATGATTGAACGACTGAAAAAGCCAGGCAGGCGCCTGGCGTTTTTCGTTTTTCCAATCTTCGGTGTTTTTAAAATCCACAAGGTTAAATACTTATCATTCTATTGTACAATCACTCAAAAGTTGTGGATACACCAACCACCTACCCTCTGGCTTTATCGCAATTAGTTGCTTACGTTCTATCATCTTTCTCACTGCATCCGTACTCTTTCCAATCTGATTTGCAAATTCGTCGACTTTAACCAATTTATCCCTATTAGCAGAACAAATTTCCCTATCAAAAGCCTCGATTAAACTGTACGCTATCATTCTTGCAAGTGGTTTTGTATCCTCCGTTGAGAACATTGCATCTATCTTCTCTGGCGTTTGATCGTTTACTGACTCTCGGAACAACTTTCTAATCCCTTTTTCCGCACTTTCCAACGCCTTAATATATTCCATACGCTCACTGTCATCCATACCTTTAACTACTATATTCAAATATCCATAGTAGATCAAAATAGTATTCGTCAAAATTCTCCCTATCCTGCCGTTACCATCCTCGAAAGGATGGATGCTTTCAAACAACACATGAGTTCTTGCGGTAGCTTCGTGAACCGGGTGTTTTTGATAGGCATATTCTACATATCTGATCCACAACTTAACCCAGTCTGCAATATCGTATTCTGGTGGTTTAATTTTCGCACCGGTTATCTTTATTGGTCCATATCTAAAATTCCCAAGTCGGCTTTCATTCTGGATTAAACCATCAAACAACATTCTGTGGCATGTTCTCACTAAAGCAACAGTCAACAACTTTTCCTGCGTCTTGGAATACTCAAAAGCTAGATTGTAGAAAAATCTTGCCGTTTTAAAATAATTCACCACTTCACTTGCCGACTTGTAGTTTGTATTCAAAGCTCTGTCTAATTCATCCTCATCCACAAAAATGCCCTCAATCATCAGGGAATTCCTTGTTTCTTCCTTAAGCATATATAACCATTCTTTATTTGTTATTTCAACAAAGATAGGTTTAAAAACACTTCTTCTGCACTCTACTAGCCTTGTTAACATGTTATTCATATTGTAACCTCCGTATTTTGTCCACTTTTTTCGAGAGGCTGTATACATCTGAACCAAAGTTTCTTTATCTAAATAATTTTCGAACAGCATCCCTTTGTCCTGTTTGAAGTTAAAAAGCGACATCTGGACAAGTAGTTACACCTGTGAAATTTGTTAATAACTTTAGTGTAATACGAAAAGACAGAACATTGTTCAATCACAGCTATCTTTATTTTATCACAAAGTCGTACTCACGATTAGCAAGAGCCTTTAAAAATGTACTTTATTTTCTGTCGCTCACAATTTATGTGTTTTTTTGCAAAGTTCTTGGCCTCATCTGTCGCTTTAATCTCACCACACACAACTACAGCTTTGACTATTTCTTCTCACTTTTCCAGTCTCCCATCTAACTTAGTGATGTCTCAAGACTGTTTTTAAATATAAAACAAAGGGACCACCCACGCCCCAATTCAAAAGGATTTTCAAATAATCCAAACAAACGAGAGGTCAAGGGTGGTCCCAAAAATATTATACCACAAATCTTCCGCTTTCAACAGCTTTGATTCAAAAATTCTAAAGCCAAAATTTGTTAAAATAATGAGTGTACAAGCAAGAAAAAAGAAAGTTTGAACGCACGAAAGGCAAAAACGAAAAAACTCTCAGCAGCTCTCAATTAAACAACAATCTCTACATCTTCAGAGTCACCCTCGCAAAATCTTGGATACGTGCGCCATTCTTGGAAGAAGTTGATGAGCCACCGTACCCAGTCATCGCAGTTCTGGGCAAAACCACACCCTATCGACCGGGATTAACGATCATCGACGCTTTCGAATTTGATTTTGACCATCTCTTCGACTTTTTTGACAACACAAAAAACTGGATCAACTCAAAAGTACGATACGAACTCAAAATAGACTTGGAAGGTGATGAAGGAATAGGTGACCTTGAAAAATTATTCTCAGACCTGCCACCCGAGAAGTACAAATTAGTGGAGCGTATAATCAAGAACCTACCGACAAAGAAAGGTGTAAAAAAAGTCAAAGTCTGCCAAGTTTTCACATGACCCCGCCAAAAAATGCTATTCCTATTTGACTACGGCGATGAGTGGCAGTTCATTGTGGAACTAAAGAAAATCACCGAACCAGAACCGAACAAGAAATCCCCTGCAATCCTTGAAATCTTCGGCAAGCCACCAAAGCAGTATCCTGATTACGAAGAAGAGCTGGAAGAAGAACCTGAAGAGTGAGCACGCTCAGACACTATCTATCCTTAATCTTGTAAGCATAAGCTCCAAATCGTTCTACCGATTCGTTTCCATAGAGAACGAATTTCAAACAAAATCGTTCTGTTAGAGAACGGTTTTTAAATTTTTTGCATTTTTCGTTTTGAAAAAGGACGAAAATGATGTATAATAGTTCTGAAACTTGCACAACACTTGGAGGTGTAGGTCATGAACATCGAGAATGTGCTGGAACTACTTGAATTGAGAATGAAAAGGTCTATATCTTTTCTTCCAGCAAAGCGAAGATTGTACTTTGAGGAATTGAAAAAGCGCTTCGTAAGCAGAGGAATATTATTATGTGGACCTCGTGGTAGTGGAAAAACGACATTCCTGCTCTCAATCGCGCAAGAAGAAAACATGTTCTACATATCCACAGACGACCCGCTTGTTGGTGTTGTCCCGTTCTACGAGCTGAGCCAACATATCCTTTCATCCTACGATGGAATAATCATCGATGAAATACATTTTCTAAAAGATTGGGGAATCCAACTCAAAAGTCTTTACGATTCATTTCCGAACAAAAAAATATGGATTAGTGATAGTAGTTCGATAATGCTGCACAAAAGCATCGCAGAACTCTCGCGAAGATTCGTTATCATCTCACTTCCCCTCATGTCTTTACGAGAGTTCATACACTTTGAGACAGGAAAAATACTGCCTGTTATTACCGACCCGTTCAGTAGCGAGCTATCGGATATATCGATGAAAATACTCCGAGAGGTCGACGTGATGAAATACTTCAAATCCTACAAAGGCCACGGTACAAGACCATTCTACACTGAACCAAACTTCAAAGACCGCATCATGAACATCATCCAAAAATCCATCTACTACGATATCCCCCACATCGTTGGTACACTAAGTGAGAACCATTTCGGAGTCATGAACGCCATCGTTAGCTATTTGGCATACTCGAAAATACCGACAATAAACGTAGAAAGCATGTGCAAAGAATGGAGACTGAGCAAAGAAAAGCTCTATCAACTTCTAAATGCCATGGGCCAAGTCGGGCTCGTAACCATCGTTCAAAAATCTCTCATCGAAAGCCCATACTCAAAAGGTGCGAAAATATTCTTTTCAGACCCTGTAATCTACAGCGCATTGGATGGGGAGATAGGCAACTTCCGTGAAGCATTTGTTGTCTTTGCACTGAAAGACAGAGGAACTCTGTTGGCCCAAAAAGACGAAACAAAAGGTGATTACATCTTCAACAACATAACCTTAGAAATAGGAGGGGCTAACAAGAAAAGAAAGCAGGCACACTACGTGATAAGGGACGATATAGACCTGCCGGTGAGAAATGCCATTCCCATGTGGACACTCGGAATGGGGTGGTGAAAATGTATAATTTCCAGTGCTTTTAAAATCTACTGATCCCACGTACTCAAAACCTTCAACTTGTTTTGAGATTGACAGTACATTAACAAGCCCGCAAGCTACTCTCCTTTAGGGGAGTAGTAAGGACTTGCAAGTTTTGTTCAAGAAATCTAGTATAATTGTTAAGAAAGGAGGTGAGCCAGCGCACATGCCAAAATATATAATCCGAACCTACAAAGTTCCTGTTCCAGCTGAATTGTATACTATGTGCAACGAACTTAACCAAACTGCAGCAAGAATCTACAACAAAACTCTTTCTCTTGTCAGGAAAATCAAACAAAAGAAAGACTTCTGGCTTTCTGAAAATAGCGCACAAAAGTTTATCCTTCGTTGGGCTTCCAGCATCAATATTCACACTCACTCAAAGCAAGCGTTTGTCCAACTCTACTTCCAAGCCCTCGATGGTTATTTTAAAGCCCTTAAGTCCAATCCTGATGCAAAACCACCGTACAAAACAAAAAAGTTCATGCCCTTCATTTGGAAAGATAGTGCAATCAAACTTCTGCCCGATGGTAGATTGAGGCTATCCTTAGGCAAAGACAGAGAGCCTTTTGAGATTCAAACAAGTCTGCCATCTGCTGCAAAGATTAGACAAGCTAAGTTGGTGTATGAAGCAGGCAGATACTATCTTCACCTTGGAATAGAGGTGAAGATTGAAGAGCGCAAAGAAAAAGACACAAAGCTTGTAGCGGTAGATTTGGGCATACTCCGTCCCATCGCCTTCTTTGATGGTCAAGAAGTCGTTTCATATCATGGTGGTGCATTAAGGAACAAAGAACTGGCAAAACTGCAGTCAGTAAATGCAAAAAAGACTCAAGAAGGTACAGAAAGGTTCTAAGAGCAAAAAACAAACTGTTGAGAAAACTAAGCAACCAGCTGAACGATATACTACACAAAATCACGAGCCAATTTGTGGGGATGTGTTATCAAAAAGCAATAAGCACCATCGTGATAGGGGATGTCACAAACATTCGAGAAAGAGTAGAAGGCAACGACAACGCAATGCAAAAAGTGCATCAGTGGTGCTTTAGACGAATAACAAACCTAATAATGTACAAAGCGCAGGTGCACGGGATAAAAGTTGAGCAAATTTCAGAAAGTTATACAAGCAGAATGTGTCCGGTGTGTGGACAACAAAATCACTCAGAAGGTCGCAGGTACAAGTGTGCAAAGTGTGGATTTGAGTACCACAGGGACGGAGTAGGAGCGATAAACATATACAAAAGGTATCTTGGCGGTGGCCAAGTAGTAGCGGGGTTGGCACCCGTCAAAGGTGTGAGATTTAAGCCACACCTTTGTAGCCATGGAGTAAGCACTTCTCCATGGAAGGTAGCCTTGAGCTACTAAGAATCCGATCCCCTTTAGGGGATTGGGAGTGTCAATTAACTCTCTGGAAAGGAGATGAAATGGCATGTCCTACAATCCTCGAAACCTGCTTTCAAGAACCAACTGGCGTGAATTTATGCTCGATGACGTTGTCGGAGACTTACCATTAGACGATATTACCGACCAATTGCTCTGGGAAGAAGCTTGGCACTCTTGTGCACTCGATGGTGTTATCGTACCACGAGAGGAAATAGAACAAATCAAACAAATAGCTGAACAACGAGCCGTGCTTTCTGATAAAGTTATTGAAGAATTCTTGCAAGGGAGGCTCAGTCAAAAAGAACTCTCAAAAGTTCTCAGCTATTCATTTGACAGAATAAAGCCGAGCTGGGCTGAGCTAATCAGATATTTTGAAGTGGCTTCCTCAATGTATGCCTTGGCATTGCAAGAAGACATGAATATACTCCAACAAATTCATTTGTTACCAAAAATAATCCACGCAAGCTTGTTCTACGGCATTCCGGAAAAGAACAGAGCCGGAGAGTACAGAAAACCAAACAACAAGAAAGTACTCAGCAAAGACCTTGGTATTACACCTCTGCTCGTAAAATATGCTCCCGAAGACAACATCGAAAAACTCATGGAGCTCTGGGCCGAATACACATTGTTCTTGCTGAAAAAAAGAAGATTAACTGACGAGGTCATGTTTAACGCTGCGGAACATTCCCACGCATTGTTCATGAGTATCCTACCTTTTGAATATGGGAATGGTCGAGTCAGTCGAATCATTCTGAACATTCTACTAATGCTTGCATCCTACCTAAACGCAATCATCCCATCCCAAGGGAAGGACAAAGAAACATACCTAAAAGGAATTGAAATAGCTACACTCATACTAACACCGAATTTGGAATTTGGTCCACCGGAACTGAAGATACTTGAAATCGTATACAAAGCACAACGTACCGGGCATCTTACAAAAGCAATCGCATACGGTTTGATGGATTCGTACGATATCTTGCTCACAAAATATTTGAGCGCCAAACTCATTCCACTAAGCGAATTCGCAAAACAAATCGGAAAAAAACCGTCCGAAGTAAACTACTTGCTCAACACCAGAAAACTAATTCGCAAAAAGATAGATGGAAAATGGTACGTATATCCCGAGATTGCTCCCGTTTAACCTCATCACACCTGCCTGAAAGAAGCGGGAACAGTTAACCAAAGCTGAGAGCAGTGTGCAAAAAAGTATGCTACCAGGTAGGAAAAAATAAAATAAACTTCGCTTCCAATCGGACAAACAGGTTCGGTTTGTACAATGTATCGTACATTTCGAAAAAAGGCAAATTAGATGAAGGAGAAGACGTTTACACTGAACGACTTAAGTATCATAGCTATCTGGGATTCTATCTTCTTGGACGAATCAAGGTAGGATTTGCTTGCGTACAAAACATAAACAACGGCATTTACGAGGAAAACTTTTTCAGTTTCCATTTTAACTCACTTAGTTAACATATAAGCCTTAATCACTGATTAGCTTGTCCACGCTCCGTCCTACCAATCTTGACTTCCAGGTGACTTTTTGGTGGAAAGAAACAAAAGATGGTTCTTTCTAGAGCTGTATCTCGTTAGTGCATGATTCAATCTTTTGAGTTAAATACAGTCTCAGCAAGATGATAACACTTCTCTAAGTAGTCCAACGTGCGCCGATCAGAAATCCCAAGACTCTTAACATCACCAGGCTTTCCATACAAAAGAGTTCGATAATAAACTCCAACACCTTGAAACACACATGAAAACAAAGAGACCAATTTTAGTTCATTTGACAAGTCCACAAACCACGGTTTTGGTTCTGAACCGTAAAACTTTGGAAAAAACCTGTCGTACACTTCTAAAGCTTTTCGTATCCCCTCAACTGGCACCTTTGTTTTTTTGGATAATATCTCAAACTCCTCATTCTCACGGTCTCGCAAGATAAAACCACCAAAAACTAGCAAGAACCATTGCCAAAAAACAGGATAGAGGAAAGAATAACTTTCGTTCTCAAGCGTACACAAGCCACCGTAGAATGATTTTGGTATCGATTCATCATCCTCATATGAGTCTTTCCAGTTTTTACATAACATTAGCCCGACAGCAGTCTTCAGTATAGATAACCTTGCCATATGTTCTATATACGTGGAAATCTGAAGTATATTGAATTCGCAATCGTAAAAAGTGCGCTCAAAAAGCTCCTCTGGAATCCCTCCTGTCTTTTCACTTTGATTTTTTGAATGATCGCTTACGCACTGTTCAGAAACTCTATACTTCCCTTTCTGACATTCCCTGCAAAGTTCCTTCAGCTTTTCAAAATTCTCGTTTAGGAAAAACACTTTGTCCTTTATCATACGATAGTATTCATGTAGAAGTTCAGCATGCTCATTAGTATTGGAAGATATTGCCTTAAAGTTTTCGAGTAGAGAGGATTTCTTTCCTGGATGTTTTCTTAAGGAACTTAAGAAGTTCATCAACTTTCTTTCAATTCGTTGTGTAATCATCCAGATTTTGACATCCTTTTCGTCTACAGTAACATGTTCTTCATTACATAGGATTTGGATAGCTTTTTCGAATTCACTCAAAGTTTGCGGTAAACACCTCAGTTGGACCCCAAGTTCCATAAATCTTCTTTTGACTTCCTCGCTTATTTCCTTTTTTCTTCGTGTGCTGTAGATAAAAAGCCCTTTATTTACCCCGATAAAGTCCATCCAGCCTTTGAGCTTGAACACATCTTCCAAGCCCCAGTCGCCGGATTTAACTTCGACAATAGTTGTACTTGGCGACTCATTTTGAGAAAGCTCGGTTACTATTACGTCGAGTTCGAGAGTGTTGTCCATTTTAACATTTCGTTCTACAAACATTCCTGATACTTGTAATAATGCTGAAACATAGTCCTCAAAGTCATTATCTGTAAATTCCTCAGGAAGTAGCCACTCTTGTGACATCTATATCACTTCCTTTGAAGATACGTTGATAGCATCCTATTTAATATTTTATCACTTTATTCATTTCGTGCTGTTTATTCCTCCCAAGTATCAGTTACCTTTTACGGCGCAAAATCTCTGCGTACTTAAATCCCAATACACCAATTAATAATAAAGGCACAGCTTACCGAAAGGATGGCATTTTTTGGGCATTAACAATCAAATGAACAAACCACTTGATACATCCCTATAGCAACCTCGCAAGAATTCGACGGAAGGGGAGATGAAGAGCAGTTTTTGAATTGGTACATAAGAAACAAAGTAGTATCTATAATGATGTACGGCAAAAAGCCACCCAAATGCACGCACTTACCGTTTACACTCATTCGCTTCGACTATGTTTCACCGGATGAAATGGCAGAATTAAATGAACTATTCTACTCCGATGGCGAGAATGATTGAACGATTGAAAATGCCCGGTAGGAGCTTGGCTTTTTTCGTTTTAGCTCTGTTTTAGAAATCCACAAGTTTTAGATACTTACAGCTTGGCATTACTTCAGAACTGATGCATCATGGTATAATAGTGATGCATCACAAAGGTATATTAACGCATCAGCAACGCATCATGACGCATCATTTTGGCAAGTTGATGCAACAGCCAAATTTTGACCTACCTATAGGTCAAAAAAATTAAAAATCGACCTTTCGATAGGTCAAATTTTGCATCAAAGTATTCTTGCCGGCCCAATTTTAATCACTTCTTCTTTCGTACAGCTTTGAATGGTATAATCCTGAACCTACAAATGAATTAAAAAACTATTTCTTGTTCTTCTTTTTCGCCCCATCATTTTGCTTGGATTCTTTCTCAACGGTTTTCATCCTACCAGAGCCAAGAAATTCTTCGAGCGATTTTGGTGCAATTTCAGGATACACATACCATTCTCCGTCTATCTTTTTGCGAATCAGCTTTCTACTTCGCACCAACCGCTGAACTTCAGAAAGCTTCCTCCCACTTTGCTTTGCGAACTCGCTTAGTGGGACAAGCTTGTCCTTCAGATAATAAGTTAGCAAAATATCATACGAATCAGCCAAACCGTACACAACCCTTTTTATCAAATCGCTACTTCTTCGCATTTGGTATAGAATTGCCAATTGCATTGGAAGTGTCTGGCCTGATACAAACTGTTCGTGGAATACCTTTGCTCCTCTCTCAAGTCCTCTGAAGTACATCTTCTTTTCATCTTCATCGGATGAAATGATTGCATTCCCGTACTTAGCCATCAAAAGAAGCATGTTCATGATAATCCGACCAACTCGACCATTTCCGTACTCGAAAGGTAGGATGCTCATGAACAATGCGTGAGAGTACTCAACATTATCCAATGTATAATTCCACCTTTGCACAAGCAAAAGCCTCGTAAACTCAGACCAAATTTTCATGAAATCTTCGATATTATCCTTTGGGGCGAGTTCTTTCAGCAAAGATGGCACACCGGCATCTTCGATACTTGATGTCTTTCTGTACTCCCCACTCTTCTCCTTCCCAGGGATACCATAGAACAGACTTCTGTGAATCAACCTTGGCAGTTTTGGAAGTAAAAACAACACATTTTCGCGCATCTCCAGTGCCATACTGTACATCGCCAGAGCAACTTCGTAGTACCTTATCACTTCTACCCAGCTTGGTTTTATATCATCAAACGAGTAACTCAAAACATTAGACAATTTTTTCTCACTAATCTTGCCTTTCAACACTTTCTCAATTATCTCTTCTGAATACTCCAACCTCTTAGCAGCGATTTCTTTAACTGCATCCATTTCTTCAAATGGCACTACAACACCATCAAGCGCACACGAATGCCAAGCCTCTTCCCAAAGCAATTGACCTTCGATATGCTCTAAGGTTAAATCATCAACAAAATCCATCAAAACATCATCACGCCAGTCAACAATCAAATACAATTTGGAAAAATCTTGCGCCATACCTCTTCACCTCATCGAATCGGTGTTTCTATTCCAACCCACACTCCCATTCCAATTCTACCGCAAAGCTGCATTCAGTCAAAACAAAAACCATCCACGTCCATTTCAAAAGAATTTTCAAACAATCGAAACAAATAAAAGTCGTTGGAGGTTTATGTACATATACCAAATATATACAAAGAATTTTAGGCAATGGAGTTTAAAGGCTTGGTTTGACGAAAGGCATTAGTGTTGTTGAAAATCTACGGCATAAATCGATGAGAAGCATCATCACTATCAGAAGAATTTAAAATGACAAACAGTACAAACAACTTGTGCGCAGATGGACCGCATACTTTTGGGGTATCAACAAGCATTCCTCTATTCGTATCAAGACCTTGAACAGACTATTTGGTATGTTCTAATGGTAGGCCTTAAAGAATCCGACGGAAGGGGAGATGAAGAGCAGTTTTTGAATTGGTACATAAGAAACAAAGTAGTATCTATAATGATGTACGGCAAAAAGCCACCCAAATGCACGCACTTACCGTTTACACTCATTCGCTTTGACTACGTCTCTCCAGACGAACTTGCAGAAGTCAATGAACTATTTTACTCAGATGGAGAAGATGATTAATCAAAAATCAGAAAAATTCAAAAAGACCGACTAGGGATACCCTGGTCGGTTATTTTTCGTTCCAACGTGGAACGATTTTAGTAAAAGTTCGTTTTTTCATGGAACGATTTTATCGTTTTTTAACAAATTCGTTCCATTATGGAACGAATTGTGATATAATATAGTTTGTTGCATACACTGTATCTTAAGGAGGGCGTTATATGACCGTAGAAAACGTGATTGAATTGTTAGAGCTTCGCATGAAAAGAGTGATTTCCTTTCTTCCTCGGAAACGACGTCCTTATTTTGAGGAATTAAAACGTCACTTCACAAGTAGAGGCATCTTGCTTGCCGGACCCCGGGGTAGTGGGAAAACGACTTTCCTTCTCTCCATAGCCGAAGAGAAAAACATCTTTTACATCTCTGCGGATGACCCGATTATATATACTACTCCTTTCCAAGATCTGGCACAATACATACTCATACATTACGACGGACTGATTATCGACGAGGTCCATTACCTGAAAGAGTGGTCTTTGCATATAAAGAGTCTGTATGACTCTTTTCCAAACAAAGCAATATGGCTTAGTGATAGTAGCTCAATCATTCTGAGAAAAGGCATCGCCGACCTTTCAAGAAGATTCGTTGTTCACAACCTACCTCTGATGTCTCTCAGAGAATACATTTACTTTGAAACTGGTAAAGAACTTCCAAAAATAACTGACCCATTTGACAAAACTTCACTACAAATCGTTCCTGAAATCTTAAGAGAGATAGATATTCTTAAGTATTTCAAAGCGTACAAAGAAAACGGAACAAGACCTTTTTACCAAGAAGGGAATTTTGCTGAGCGTGTGAAAAACGTCCTTGAAAAAAGCATATATGTAGACATACCATACTTCGTTGGTCAACTCACCGAAAACCATTTCGGTGTCATGAAAGCAATAGTCAGCCACTTAGCTTTCTCCAAAGTCCCAACAATTAACATCGAAGCTATCTGCAGAGATTGGGCTATCAGCAAACAAAAGCTCTATCAACTTCTCCAAGCTATGAAAGAAATCAGACTAATTACTATCGTTCAAAAATCACCCATTGAAAAGCCGTACTCCAAAGGCTCAAAGATATTCTTCGCTGACCCGGTTATTTACAATGTTTTAGAAGCAGAAACAGGGACCTTCCGAGAGGCTTTTGTTGTCTTTTCATTGAAAAACAAAGGTACACTATTGGCTGAAAAAGATAAAACAAAATGTGATTTGATTTTCAACGGGATGCGCTTAGAAATTGGAGGAGCGAATAAAAAACCAAAACAGGCAGATTTTGTCATCCGAGATGACATCGACCTGCCTGTTAGAAACGTTATTCCAATGTGGGTGCTTGGGATGGGGTGGTAGGAAGACAAAGAGACGTTAGATAATTTGATATAACAGATAATTCTAATTTCAGACCGAAAGAAATACTACAAATGTTGCAATTACCTACTTAGATGTGTTTTTCTCAGCTAATTTGCAAGCCAAAAATTTGTGGATTTCATAAGATAATTTCTAGAACCTCATTTTCAGTCAGGAGAGACTTCAGGATACACAAACCATTCTTTATTTTTCTTTTTACGTATTAATTTTCTCGTATCCAACATATGCCTCACTGAGGAAGCTTTCTTCCCCAGTTGTTTTTCAAACTCTTTCAGAGGTATCAGTTTATCTTCCAGGAATTTTGTTAATAATTTGTCATACGAATCCATAACACAATATGCTATAGACTTTATCAGATGTTTACTTCTACGTGAATCATAGAATTTAGCAATTAAAGGCATCTTAAAGTTTTCAAGTACGTATGCGGGGTGTGTATCCGTAAAACTCCGGAAGAATGTAGCCCCCCTGTCAAGTCCCTCCAAATACATTTCTTTCTCTTTACCTTCTGAAGGTATAACTGCATTCGCGAACCTGTTGGTTAAAAGTATTACGTTCATGAGTATTCTTCCGACTCGTCCATTTCCGTATTCGAAAGGTATAATACTCATAAAGAGTGCATGAGAATGCTCAGCAACATCCAAAGTCCACCTGTTAGTTACCACTACTGTGTACATAGCCCAAAAATTCATCCATTCTTCTATATAACTCATAGGTGGTGATAGCAATGAGTCATCCGTTATCATATAATCAACATCGGTGTATCCTAATCGTTCTTTAGGTTTGCCTTTCCTGTATTGACCAACATTCGACATCCCTGGAATTCCATAAAAGAGGCTTGCATGTATAATCTTTGGTAACAATCCCAACCAACCAAAGATGTTCCTACCTTCTTCCAACGTTAATGCGTACATCGAGGAGGCTACTTCGTAGTACCTAATCACCTGTGCCCAGTTGGGGTCTATACCCTCAAGCGAATTTCTCGTAAAGTCAGTTAGAATTTTTTTCACCTGCGTATCACTGTATTTTCCAGACATAATTTTTTCAACGATACCATTCTTGTATTTCTCTCTCTGGGCAGCTATCTGTTTAATCTTTTCCAAATCCTCACGTTCCACGTAAACTCCATCGAGCCTGCAAGAATGGAAAGCCTCCTCCCAAATCAATTCCTCCAAATGCTCCACAGTTATATCATCCACAAAGTTTTCAAGCATTTCATCACGCCATTCGACCCTTGCAGTCAAATTTTCTGAATTATACGCCATACACTTTACGCGGTCTCCTTCTTTACACTACTATGAACCATCTATTTGCCTGTTTTGCACTTATTGACTTCCTGCCTTAGAAGAACTTCCATACAATATCTGTATTCTGCTACTCTACCATATATGACGTGGAAAGCTTTAAAACAAAGAAATGATTACATGTAAACCATACGTCATTCATTCTTTCTTAACTTATCATCTCATTCTATTCTGCGTAACAAACATTGTTTATATCTTACCACAAATTCTTTTATCTTGCTGAAGAATTTGTTTTAGCACTTGATATAATACTTTAGAAAATGGAAAAACGCTTGAATAATAGAAAAAACTCAAGAAGGGAAGAATGACCATGGTGAACGATGGCGAAAAACAAAACGTCAATGTATTCTCAAAGGAAAATGAAAAAGACTAACAAAAGCTCAAACAGTAAAAACAACATGGTTTATACTTTCCAAGTAGCCCTTGAAAAATCATTTGCAAGTAAACTGCTTTTGAAAAAAACCAAAGAACTCCCCTATAGAGTTATAGCCATTTTGAGCAGGACAACACTGTATTAACTTGCAAAAGCTATCATTGATGCTTTTGCTTTCAGATTCAACCATCTCTTTGGATTTTACGACAACACCAAAAGCTGGGCTAATTCAAAAATAAGATACGAGCTGAACGTTGATTTGGAAAGAAAACATAATAAGTCCAGAGGAAACATTCGAAGATCTTCCACCAGAAAACTTTTTGAAAACCGTCCCATCAGAAAAGGAGTTAAGAACACAAAAGTCAGTCAAGTCTTTGAAAAACCACGCCAGAGAATGCTGTTTTTATTCGACTATGGTGATCAATGGCATTTCATCGTCGAATTAAAGAAGATAGTTGAACCTGAACAAAATATCAAATATCCTGCTATCCTCGAAACATTTGGTGAAGCGCCTGAGCAATATCCGGAATATGAGTTTTAATAGAGCTGACTTGAAGATGGGCTTGCTATCCAGAATAAAAAAATACATTTCTATCTATGCTACAGAAAGTTTTAATCGAAAATTAAACAGCTGTGAAAAAGCTTCGGAGCTAACTTGAAAAAAACACTCGAAAATTATGGTATAATATACTTGAAAAAAAATTTAATGGAGTGTGGAAAAATGGAAGAATCTATTGAGCTCCAAGCCAAAATTGAACGTATAATATACAAACCCACAATGTGCAACAATTTAAAAATTGTTGAACTTAACGAATTAAGCTCCGCTCTTGCTCCAGGCGGTATGAGAAGCTTTATTCTAAAAATAGGGGAACAATCCTTACTTTCCGTAAGCAAATGGGTAGGTCCTAAACGCTCAAGAACATACCCATATGCTAGTATCTACAACATTCTCTGTACAACATACAAAAAGGTAGCAATTATTCCTGTCATCAAAGATGAAGGAGCCGACGGTGAGTTAGATTACCTGCAATGGGATACAGTCTCCCTTCTAAGTTTATTGGGAGTATATGTTATTCCCACCTATTATGTAGATGCCGAGAAAAGCAGTAAACGCGAAAACAAAATTACAAACCAGAAATTTGATGAGTCTTGTGTAAAAGAAGAGATTGAAAAGATATTGTCCTACCAATCTGAACCTCTGCACTGGAACTTAGAAAAGATGAATAAAATTTACGATATCGCCATTAAGGCTCTCGAAAGCTACGGTATGCTCTCAAAACGGTTAGGAGTTGAGCTGCATTCCAAAGAAGAAGTGCTTGAAAGAATCAAAAAACTGTACGCTAAGATTGAAAAATTCAAAGAACTTTCAAGAAAAGCGGCGCGAGCTGCACAAGATAGGGAGACTAAAACTACACAATCAAAAGAAATGTTGGACAATAATACTACGAAAGCAAAATTAACTATAGAGAATCTCGTCGGTGGGTTATATCACTTCACATGCGATGAGGTTAAAATAGAAGGTAATAAAATCTACTTGATAGAAGCAAAGAATAGTAATAGTGGATTTCCGAGTCTTAGTGACATCAAAGATGGTCTTGTCAAAATGGCTCTTTACACTAATATATCAGAACTTTACTACAATTGCAAAAATTACACACCTGTCCCAACTCTAAAACTCACATACGCCAAAAGCCCAAAACCAATTTTGATCGAAAAACTAAAAACTGAGGCTCGGATTAATCGTTTTCAGTTGGAACTGGTCGAAAACAATAGAGGTGACTAAATTTGATAAAGAACGTACTCAGATACCCCGGTGGAAAATCAAAAGCACTGGATTTAATTATACCAAAAATCCCGAATAATATACAAGAATTCAGAGAACCAATGGTAGGCGGAGGTTCTGTTTCACTTGCCATTAAACAACTCTATCCACATGTTAATGTCTGGATAAACGACCTAAACTACGACCTTATTTGCTTTTGGAAAACACTAAGGGATAATCCTTCTGAGCTGATAGACGAAATTATGAGAATTAGACTTACAACAACGGATGGTAAAAAACTTTTCTCAGAACTTTCTAACCAAACTGACGGGACAGAATTTGAAAGGGCAGTAAGATTTTTCGTTCTAAACAGAATCAGTTTCTCTGGAACTGTCGATTCTGGAGGCTATTCACAGCATGCATTTGAGCGCAGATTCACTATCAGTGCAATTGAAAAGCTTTGGGAAGTTTCGAAAATAATCAAAGACTTCAAAATCACCCACGGAGACTATGAACCTCTCTTATTTGAAAATGGGGAAAAAGTATTCATATTCTTAGACCCACCATACTACAGCACAACTAAATCAAAGCTGTATGGTAAGAAAGGTACACTACATCTAACATTTGACCACAAAAGATTTGCTCAAAACGTCCAAAAATGCCCACATCTGTGGTTAATCACATACGACGACTGCCCCGAAGTACGCCAACTCTTCTCATTTGCCTACATCTACCCTTGGGAACTCCAATATGGAATGACCAACTACAAACAACCAAAAGCAAGAAGGGGCAAAGAGCTTTTCATATCCAACTATCCCCTTCACAATATCAAAGAAATCCAAAAGCCAATACAACCAACAAAAACACACCAAGAACAACTAACCTTCAGCTGGTAGGAACTACAGCAATATCAAACACCCACAGTGAGCCTTCTGAAAAAACTCGTTTCAAAATAAAAACCTTACCATTCGAGCCGATGCTACTTTAGAAAAGCATCGGGCTCAATTATTTTCTCGCCTAATCTTCCAAAGTGCTTCTTGTCAAAAGTAACTACTCCTTCTGCACCTGAACTTATCAGCCTCTCACTTTCCCTCTTTGCTGCCCATATCTTTTTGGTATTATCTGTCTCCTCTTCCAAACTTGAAAACTTCACGTTTGATTTTAAAGAGCCGTACAACTCAGAAAGTCTTTTTCTCTTCACTACTTTCATCAGAATTGTTCCGTCATCAAGCATACGAAAGATGACTAAATCTCCCGTCTGAGCACCTATTGCCTTTCTTATTTTTGCTGGTATCTGAACCTGGCCTCTGCTTGAAATTGTAGCGGAAGATTGTATAATTTCATGCATTAGAATCACCTCCTGGATAATTATATTATATCATGTTATTCTAGCTTTATTATGCAAAATCTATAATGACATTAAAAATTTGGAAAGGTGTTTCTAGCAAAGACAACTTGCAAATACTAAGAAAATCGCTCAGAAGAGAAATGTAAAAACGATCTAGGATCACGAAAGTCTGGGCAAATTACAGACTGGCAATTTACAAACCAGCAGTAGGAAGGAAATTTTACTGAGAGAAAACCTCCCTAGAAAATGCATAAATGTTTGTATGATTTGCTGGGAAACTCACTGAAAACCGTCAAAGCAATAGTCAACATTAACGTCGAGACCATGTGCAAAGACTGGGCTATGAGCAAACAAAAACTCTACCAAGTTCTCTATGCAATGCCGCAAGTCGGTTTAATTACAATTACTTAAAATCACCGGCTGAAAAGCCAAGCTCCAAAGGTTCAAAGATATTCTTCGCTGACCCTGTTATTTACAATGCCTTAGAACCTTAGAAACAGAATGTCTTCACATTGAAAAATCGTGGAACACTATTGGCTGAAAAAGACGAAATAAAAGCAGATTTAATTTTCAACGAGATTCGCTTGGAAATCGGAGGAGCAAACAAAAACCCAAAACTGGCAGATTTTGTCATCCGAGACGATATAGACCTGCCTGTTAGAAATTGTATCCCGATGTGGGTGCTTGGGATGGGGTGGTAAGGAGCTGTTTGTGGTCTTTGTATTCATGGGGTATACCAAAACCTTGCAAAATCGGACTACTTGCCTACAAAAGAATATCTCCAGAAGTCCTGGTCTAACTCAGGTTTCATACGATTACCTCAAAAGTCGCGCCTTTAGAACATCCAAAAACTCTTTTTTTATTAGCGTAAAAGGTCCCTTATAAACAATTATCGTAACTATTACCCCTAATATTCCCAAAACCATATTCAACACAACACTACTTTGAAACGTCTCGATTAACGCAACTGTTGTCATCAAAATGGTTATCAGTATGATTTTTTTCAAATTGTACCCAGCTTTCGGATTCAACCTCATCGAAACCAAAGTTCTCATCCAGAAAAATACAATATACGATAACCCCGTTGATATCGCCGCTCCTCTGGCTCCATAAATCGGAACTAATAACGTGTTACCAATGTAGTTTGTCAATGCAGAAACTGTAGTTATCAAGATATGCCAGTAGCTTTTCTTATGAAAGTTTATCCACACTACCGTTGTTTCCGAGATAGAATACATTATTGGCAAGAATGCTAGGAATGGAAACACCATACTACTTTCTCTATATGACTTTGCCAACAACAAGAATAAAATGTCTTTAAATCCTAATAGAAGAAAACCTGCCGAAAACATAACAAAACTGACCATTTCATTGGCTCGCACAAAGAATGATGTGTCTTGACTGTTTTTCGAGTATCTTTCATACGCCGTTGGTATCCAGAATGTAGTAAAACCACTTTGTATTAAATTAAGCACTTGAACAATTTTAAAAGCTGCACTGTAAATTCCTATCTGCACAAATGTGCTATATTGCCTTAGGCTTATTCGATCTATTGAACTAAACAACCAAAACAACAACATGGTTGGCACAAATGGAGCGCTATACTTAAGAACTTCTTTTAACTCTTCTTTCCTTGGTTTCGTTACCCTCCAATAGCTCTTCCCTTGAGAAATACCTACTAAAAGTGCAAGCAGTGTTCCAACAAGTCCTCCCAAAATTACCGAGTAAAATGTGCGACTGATTAGTGCAAAGATTATCGTAAAAACTGTTGTTGAAATGGCGGCAACTATATCTATCAAAGAATAGAGCATCCCTTTCTTTAACATCCTTACTATCAATTGATTGTACCTTTGGAACAATGACAGGTATATATTTACAACGAGCATGAGGTTTATAAAATCATATCTCTGACCATACAACACTACGCTGATTCTGTCCGACAGAACTAGGACAAACAGCGAGAGAATAGTAGCAATAAAAACAGAAGGCAAAAGACATGACCAAAGAAGTTCATTTTTCCTGTCTTCTTCGTAGTCATAAAAAAATCTTACGAAAGCCTGGTCGGTTCCAAAAAGCACAGTTGTGTTAATTACACCAAAAGCTGTTGCATACATCGCACTTTTACCAAATTCTTCAGGATTTATCAAGTAAGTGATTATTGGTGTTGTGAAAACAGAAATAAACGCACGCAACCACGTGCCAATTGAAAAGGAAAGAAAAGATTTAAAGTATTTTCTCGTGCTCATTTATGGCTCTCCTTCGAAAGGGTATAACCTTGTTTCAGTCTATCGTTATACATTCTTCTTTCTTTTCTTGCAGTACAGCTTCATAGACCTGTTTCTCCATCTTCACAATGTACTCCCAGGTGTATTTCTGGGCTCTTTGAACAATCTTCTGCCTATCATATCCACTTCGTAGTACTTCAACGACTTTCTTTGCGAACCTTTCCTCAAAATCTGGTCCTTCTTCAACCACGTATTCTTCAAATCCAATTGCTTCTGGAATTCCTCCATTGTTACTTCCCACAACACATGTTCCGCATGCCTGAGCTTCAATGACAACTGCTCCAAAACCTTCATTTCTGCTTGGTAAAACCATAACATCCATTGCATTCATGTATTTCGCTACCTCAGATTGGTCTAACCTTCCTGTGAACAAAACCTCCAACCCTTTATCTTCCGCTTCCCGCTCCATCTTATCCTTCAAATGTCCATCTCCAACTACAATAAACTTAACTTTTGGATATCCTTTTCTAATCAAGTCAAATATCTCGACAAGTTTATCAGCTCGCTTTATCTCTATCAAATCTCCCACGAACCCAACGTACTTGTACCCTTCGGTGTATATTCCAAGCTGTCTTCTCACTTGGTCTTTGTCGAGCGATCTGAAAATCTGTGGATCGTACCCGTTTGGAATGACGACAGCGTTTTTACCTGAGTAACCAAAAGATCTTGCTTTCTCCAGAAGTGCGTTGCTGACAAAAATCACCGCTTGAGCCGACTCGAAAACGTCCAAGTAGACCTTCTTTCTTTTCTCCATGAGAATATTAACATCGCTTCCATGAACAGTCAAAACGTATGGTTTTGAATACTTTTCAGATAGAATCTGTGCGATTAAACCTGCTGGTGGTGTGTACATTCCATGGGCATGGATCAAGTCGAAACTGGATAAGTCAAAACGTGACTCCACACAGCGTGCAAAACTTTCGGCTTGCTTTGCTATTATGTGCTCTTCAGTGATCAGATTTATCTTTCTAATCAATCTCCACACCAACCAGGTGGCCTTTCTTTTGCAATCCACCCGCGAGTACTGAACCCCGTTGAATTCTTTAACCGGGTTAATCTGCTCTTTTCTGCGTAAGCGTCCTTCAAGGCTGTCTAGCCAACCATCTTTGAACCAAACCGGCACCGCTGTATAATCAATGCCGAGTTTAACGCATTGTTCGATCCTCCTTGTTATGAATACTCCATTTGCCGAACCGCTTGCCAAATTCCCCTCACGTGGAAAAAGGTTCGTCAGGACGAAAACTTTCATGTGAATCCACCTCTTTAACAAAGTGATAATGTTAACTAAAAGTATTGAAACTTTCCAAAAACCGCATTATCCTTATAAAGAGGGGACACCCCCCAACCAACTCTTGACAAAGGAGGTATCCCGATATGAACAACTCAACGCTCTCTTGTCCAAAATGCGGTTCCACCAGCTTATACAAAAACGGTCATGACAAATACGGTAACCAACAATTCCTTTGCAAACTCTGCCATCATTCTTTCAAACTCTCCCATTCTCACAAACGCAAAAACTTCCCTTTCCCTTATCCCAAATGCACTTCTTGTGGTAAATCTAAGGTTTTTGTGTAGTGAAGAATCTTTGAAAAACTCACAATGGTAATATCAATCTCATTCTTCCACGCTTACACTCTTTCATCACTACAAGTTAACAGTATCTTTTAGAGAGAGGAAGGGTATCAAATGAAGGCTCTTCTCATTACAAATTTATTCCCTCAACAAAAACACGGTGGAGGAAGCTTTATAGTCGAGAGAGTGAAAGTTCTTAAATCAAAGTTTGAGTGTGATGTAAAATACATCCCAACATACTTGAATGAGTCCAAAGTTTTAGAACTAGTAAGAAAAACACTTAGGCGATTCAAAGGTGAACCTGTCCCTATAATAGATATCCAACCTACAGTTTTAGGTGTTAGGATAGATACTCTGACTTATCTTCGTAAAAGATTTTTTTATCAATATGAAAATTTAATGCAGAAAGTTAAAGAAGAAATCCTCAAATTTCCAGAAATTCACGATTATGACATTATTTATGCACACGGAATGTATTCGTATCTACCTGCAGGATGGATTGCAAAACTTGTTGCTGACGAGTTGAGAATACCATATGTAGTACACCTCCACGGCTCAGATGTGAATTACCTAAAGGATAAGTTAAAGGGAACTTTTGTGGATGTTTTAGAAAACGCATCAAAATGCGTTTTTGTAAGCAACGCACTTCTTGAAAAAGCGAAATCATATGGTTACTCTGGGAAGAACGCTGTAGTAACTGGGAACGGCTATGATCCGACCATTTTCAGACCTATGAATAAAGAGCAAGTTAGAAAAGAACTTGGAATATACGAAGAAGGAAAAAAATACGTTGGATTTGTTGGAGCTCTTAGAGCTGTTAAAAGATCTGACAAATTTCCAGAAATATTCAAATACATTGCAAGCAGGGTAGAAAACGTTAAGTTCGTCATTGTTGGAGACGGGGAACTGCGAAAAAGGATTGAAAAAGAGATGAAAGGGTTGGACTACTTAATCACAGGCCTAGTTCCACACGAAGATGTTGCGAAATGGATGAACGCGATGGATGTGATGATTTTGCCGAGCAGGTCAGAAGGGTTTGGTACTGTAAATGTTGAAGCACAAGCATGCGGAGTTGTAACGGTTGGAAGTGATGCTGGAGGGATACCTGAGGCGATAGGTTTTGAGGATTTGGTAGTGGTTGAAGGAGAAGATTTTGAAAGGAGGTTTGCTCAAAAGGTTGTGGAGGTTTTAGAAAACGGGTACGACACAAACAAACTCCTGAAACGTGTTGAAAATTGGACGTGGGAGAAGGTTGTGGAAAAAGAGTACAAAGTTTGCGAAGAGGTAGTAAAGAATTCAAAATCAAGATATCTGCTGCACAGCTCGAATTTAAGAGGCTGACAAGAGAATAAAAAAACACTTTCACTTAGTTACGGAAAAAATACCTGAATAGAAAAAATTTTAGATAGAGAGAAGGTATCAAATGAAGGTTCTCCTCACTACAAATCTTTACCCCAAACCAAAACGGAGGCTATTTCACGTTCTCAACAGATTATAGCTGTAGATAGTAGAATAAAACGATATATTATAGAAAAGTTTCAATATCCAGATGAAAGGGTTTCTGTAATACACAACGCTGTTGATACTGATAAATTTGCTCCAGTAAGTCTTGAAGAAAAACAAAGACTCCGAAAATTATTAGGGGTTCCTGTTGATGCTTTCATTGTTTTTATTCCAAGGAGATTTGTAAAGAAAAATGGTGTACTTTTTGCTGCTGAAAGTGTTAAGATAGTAGAAGACAAAAATATCTTTTTTATCTTTGCAGGGCGAGGCCCATTGAAAGAAGAAGTAATTTCAATATTACAAGGTAAAGACAATGTCAAAATTTTAGATGCCATAAATCACTTTGACGTCGATAAGTATTATAAATTAAGTGATGTGATTTTGGTGCCTTCAATAACTTCAGATAATGTTGAAGAAGCTACGTCATTAAGTATGCTTGAAGGGATGGCATGTGGTAAGGTAGTGATATGTACTAATGTTGGAGGAATGGCGGAAGTTATAAAAAATGGGACTAATGGCTTTTTAATACCTCAACAAGATCCACAAGCGATTGCAAATGCAATAGTTTATGCAAATAGACATTATAAAAAACTTGAAGAAATGAGGGAAAATGCAAGGGAGTATGTTGTAAAGAATCATTCGTACACTGAGCATGCAAAAAAATTTGTTGAGGTTTATAGAAAGGCTTTGGACTGATAATTTGGCTTTGGGTCAAATAATTCTATAAAATTTATTATCGCTAAAGATAAAACGTTGTTTTGTTTCTCTTTGATACTAGGGTGGGGAATTATTAGTGGATTGGTGCCCCCCTTTTGTTAGACATTTACTCTTGAGATAGTATGGTATAAAGACTTGAGATGAGAGTGATATTTCCAATATACCCGAGAACTAAAAAAATGATAAATCAATAGGGCAAGTTGATTATCTAGCATGATGGAACTTTTAGAAATATGTTTTATGGTGATAACAGATAGTGTTGGTTTACAGAAATAGGAGCTAAGTTTTTAATAGACTATGTTTTTTTTAAAGCATTAGTTTTATGTGATATTACAAAAACACTTGATAGATACATTCAAAGTAAGAGAAAGATTAATAGGGATATTCATTTTCCATAAATTTCCATAGGAGGAAATATAACGTAATGAATAAAATTAGAATACCGGCAGAGTATGGCGTATTAGTTTTTGGAATACTAGTATCTCTGGTTATAATTATTTGGAGAATCGATCTTGCATATGGATATGATCCTACACTTATGATACCAGAAAACGGGCAGCCTTTTTATCCTGATGAAATAAATTATTATTCTGGGACTTTAGTTAGAAGTCTTTCTCTAGATGATTTTTTGAAATCCTTTTTAAAAGGGTATCTTATGAATGTAAACTTGTGGGGAAATTTTATATATTTTTTAAAAGAATGTGGGGTTAGATGGTACTATTTATTCTTTATGGGAGTATTTTTTTATATTCTATTTGGAATTGTCCTTATGAAAATACTATCATTATTGATGGGCAACACCATAGACAGACTTTTTTTATATTCGATTATTATGTTACATCCCGGTATTTTGCAAATTGCGGTAAGTTGGCTGAGAGACATTGTACTTATAACATTGTTATTATTTTCTTTATTCTCGCTATTAAAGAAAAAACCTTTTTCATTCTTTTTATCAACACTGATGATATTCTTTTTGAGAAGCTATATGATAGTTATAAATATTTTTCTTTTGATATTTTTAATTAACAAAAATCGTAAAAGAGCATTTTTAGTTTCTGGAGGAATAATTATTACTATTTTTTACTTTTTAATTCTCCTTCGATATCGTTTATTTGAAACGATTTGGACAAGAGTTTATTCCGAGATTGATAGAAATTTTTTTGGGTATACATCTTTGGCTACTTCAGGGGAAAATAATACCTAATGGAGGATTATTGGATTTAGAAGTATGGGCTAATTATTACTATGCTCTAACTTACTTCTGTTTATACTTTTATATAATATTCAAAAAAAGAATAAAATTTAGATATGTACTTGAGAATCAGTTATTCTTGTCGGCAGTATTTACAGGCTTATTTATTACTATACTGCATAGTATGATTTTAGGCTTTTTCGTTTCGAGGATTAAATTATTAACGTGGATACTGTTCGTCATAGCTACCGCATCAATAGTAGGCAATAAAGAAAAAATGAAGGCTGAAGTTGATATTAATTTGGGTGAACACTTAGGTATAATTAGAGTTTAAAGAAGATGCTAAAAGAATTTAGCGGTAAATTGTTGGAAGAGCTGTTGAAAAGAATGTGAGAAAGATTTCCAAACTAGAGCTTTACTATCTTTTCAGCCGAAGTTAAGAAAGTTTCATCGTGAGTTACGACGAAAACTTGCTGTGCATCCGTAAAGAAGTCTTCTAAACTCTCAGAAAGCTGCGTCCTTCTTTCAAAGTCCAAGTTAACGGTCGGTTCATCGAGAATATACATCTTTGTATTTGCAAGAAGTTTTGCAAAAGCGGTTCTCAGAGCTATCGCAACCGATATTTTTTCTCCGCCTGATAGCGATTCAAAGGTTCGGGTACCGTTCTCTTCGCTTTCCAAAAAAACCGCGTAGCTGTTTTCCGAATCGAAGATTATTTTTTCTTCTTTTCCTGATATCTTCTGGTAATTGTGCGTTGCTATTTGGCTTATCTGTTGGCACATTATCTTCGTTATCCTGCTACCCATGGTTTTCATACCTTCTCTGAATATTTTGACCAGCTCTAATTTTCTTTGAACCTTCGCTTTTTCTTTCTCCAAATCTTCAATCTGAGATTCTATTTCTTTCTTCTTTTTTGCTTTATTCTTCAACTCTTCGAGTTTGCTTTGAAGAACTCCAAGATCTTGGTTGAGTTTTTGCAGCGTCCTATTCAGCTCTTCTTTTTTTTCGTTTAGTTCTTTCTTTTGAGATTCTACAGAATCTATTTCTTCATCGATGTTCGTGCTTGCAAAAATTTGGAAAGCATTTTCTTTTTCGGACAGTTCATTAAAAAGATTAGCTTTTTCTTCTAAGTATCCGTCAAGCTCTTTTGATTTAGAGATATTTAATATGTACTGCTGGTACGGCTCTTTCAACTGCTCGATTCTATCTTTTCTTTTTGAAATCTCCGCTTCGAGCTCTTCTTTTTTTGCCTCAAACTGTGCTAAATCCTCTAACTTTTTGTTTAACGATTTCAGTTTTTCCTCAGTATCTTTTAAGTAAGCTTCGTGCTGGGAGATAGTGTTTAAATTTTCATTTATCTGTTCCGTATTCTTTTTGATCTTTTCCTGCTGCTCTTTGAGTCTTTGGTTTTCATTTTCCAATTGGACTCCGAGAACTTTTATATCCCCCAGTATTTTCTCTTTCTCTCTCCTGAGCTCATTGACTTTAGCTACTGGGTCTCCAGATTTTAAGACCGAATTTAAAATTTTTTCCAATTCAGCTATCTGGTTTTGATTATCAACAGCTGTCTTCAGTTGCTCTTGGAGTTTGGCTAAGGATATTTCTTCTTCTTTCAGCCTTTCTTCAATATCTTTCTTTTGTTTTTCTAGATGTTCGATGTCGATTTCTTTTTGACTTTCAAATTCGTCTCTGAGTTTTTGAAAATTCACTCCATTTTGCGATACGTTTAAACACGACTCTCTTATCAGCGGGCAGAAAGATTTTTCTTTCAGCTCTTCTAAAAGCTGAATTTTTGCTTCTGAAAGAAGATACTCCGACCTTTTAGAAAGTTTTTCCTCGATTATATCTCTTTCTTTTTCTAAAGACTCTATAACTTGTTTTTGGCTTTTAATCTTATCTGATAATTCTGAAAGATCTTTTTGTTGCTTTTTTAAATTTTCAAGTTGCGCTCGAAGGTTTCTGAAATTTTCTTCCTCAGCTTGCGCTTTTTCAAGTTTTCTTTCAACTTTTTCAAGCTCAGCTTTTTTCAATTTTTCATTATTTTCTATTTCATCCAACGCCATCTCAATTTGAGAAACAGCATCTTCGCATTCTTTTACTTCAGCACTCAACCTTTCGTTCTCTTTTTTGAGGTTGTTAATTCTCTCAACAGTGGTATCTTTAAGCTTTTCAAGGTTGCTTTTTTCTTTCTCGGCATTTCTGAGGTCTTCTAAATTTTTTTCAACTTCTTTCAGCTTTTTTTCAAAGACTTTTATCTCTTCGGAAAGCGAGTTGTACTCGTTGTATGCTTTTTCATTCTTTCCGACAACTTCTCTTGCTTTTAGGGATTCTTGTATGCGAGTTTCAATTTTTGAGACGCTGTCTTTCAAGTTTTGAATATCTTTTAAAAGAGTGTCTCTGAAATTTTTCTTTATTTGTAAGTCTTTGAGTTTTTCTTCTAATTGCTCGATGGATTTTGAAAGTTCTTTATACTCCGAATTTTTTGAATCAAATTCACTCTCAAGAACTTTTATCTGCGCTTCCACTTCGCTTATCCTCTCGTCGATGTCTGAGTATTCGCTTAGCGAATTTTCTAAAAACTCAAGTTTTCCACCGATAGTCTCCAAAATCGATTTGTAGGTTGATTCAACTTCTTTCATATTAGACCAGATTTCTTCGTAGACTTGCGTGTTGAATATTTCATTGAACAGCTGCGATCTTTTGCGAGGCTCTTCATCAAAAATTTCTGTGAGTTTGTTTTGGTAGCCAAAGATAACGTTTTTTACAACTTCTTTGTAGTTCTGCGCGCGTATATCACATATTTTTGCTATCTCTTTGTCAACTTCGGTAGTCTTTATAGGTACCCCAGCCGAATCGTACAGTATGTGGTGTGGTTTTGATGCGATTTTTCTTTCAACTGTATAAGTCCTCCCGTCGTTGCCGACGAATTCGACGCGTATTAGCGCGTATTTCTCTTCCGAATTCTTTGTGATTATATTTTCTTTGTTTATTTTCGATTCTCTTGTTGGAATATCGAAAAGCGCGAGCCCTATAGCTTCAAATATCGAGCTTTTGCCAGAGCCGTTCTTTCCCAAAAGAAGATTTATCCCCGGTGAAAATTCAAATCTTCTGTTTTTATGGTTTCTGAAATTCTCAAGCTCAACGCTTTTAATCAGCATCTTTCTCACCACCTAAAAGATCTTCGAGAAATGCGTCGAATTCTTCGAAATACTTTTCCGGTTCTACGGTTTTAAGTTTTTCTAAAAATTGAGCTGATCGTTTTGAATGTTTTGCAAAAAGTGATGGCTGGTTTTCTTTATCAGTCCACAAACTGATTATTCGTTCTTCCAGAACACTGACAGGCATCTCTTCTGTTATTTCAAAATCAGTCAGTTCTTTAGGTACGTACTCAAACAGAACGCAGAGAACGCCACTTTCGAGAAACTGCTCTTCTATCTTCTTTTTCTGCGAGCGGCTGAGCGATACTTCAGTTTGGATTAGAATAACTTGCCCTTCCATCGGTTCGATGTTATTTATTTCTGATATATCTTTTATTCTGTACACTCGTACTGAACGCCGCTTGGTAGATTCCAATTTTATCTGTCCAGTTTCCGTGTCGAAAATAATGAATTGCTTTAAATTCTTACCTTTTTTGAATTCTTTTTTTGCTTCGCCGATATCGAAGTACTCAGGAGAGCCTGGTATGAAGAAGTAAGGGAAATTTGCAGGAAATTGGAGAAAACTGTGGTAGTGTCCAGCTGCAAAATACCTGACCTTTCCTTCAAAAAGCCTTAAAGTTTCGGTATCAACGCATCCTGGAAGAGTTTCATCTTCTAAAAACGTTTTCGGTGCAGTGTGTGAAACTATGATGTTTTTGTCTCCTTGTAAAATATTTGCAAGCTGCTCGAGAGTATTTGATATATAACCTGCAATATACGGAACACCGTATATTCTGTAGCCGTTCAGCTCAATTGGTTCAAAATGGTAAGTACCGTCGTAAAAAAAGCGCGGAACTTCTATGAGTTTTTTCTTCGAAAGGTATTCAACCCAAGATTCTTCTTCGGTCGAAGGTTTATCGTGGTTGCCTTCAACAACGACAGTTTTTATTCCGTTTTCTTTCAATTTTCCTAAAATATTCTCAGTTCGGAAAAGTACATCGGGGAGGATCTTACTGTTGTCAAAAAGGTCGCCTGCAATAACAAATACGTCGACTCGTTCTTGAAGAGCCCTATCAACAATGTATTCAGCTGATCTGAAGTAATCTTCGTAGCGCTCTTTCAATACTATTTCTGAGCTTTTCCCAAAATTTCCACTCTTTCTGCCGAGGTGCCAATCTGAGGTGTGAAGGATCTTCAAAACCGTTCCCCCTTTCAAAAAAACGATAATGTTAACTAAAAGTATTGAAACTTTCCAAAAACCGCATTATCCTTATAAAGAGGGGACACCCCCCGATATACTCTCAATAAGGAGGTATCCCGATATGGTTAATATCCAACCCAAATGCCCTCATTGCGGCTCTTCTAACTTCATCAAAAACGGTCATGATAAGTTCAAAAACCAAATCTTCTTTTGCAAAGACTGCAAGCGTTACTTTAAACTTACTTTCACCAAAAAACACAAACTTTTCTCTTTCCCTTATCCTCGTTGTGTTCATTGTAACCATGTCATGGAAATTTACAAAATCCGCCGTTATTTCGTTCGTTTCAGATGCAGAAAGTGCAACTTCAAAACTTCTGTTCCGCTTTCTCTTCCCCAGCCTGTGCCTTTCAACTTTCATCCTTTCAAATTCTTCCGTTTCCCTATCTATATCGTTCTCAAAGCTTTCATCTTGTACTTCAAATACAACCTTTCTCTTCGTGCTATTAAAGCTTGCTTGAATATCAATGTCTCTCATGTTGCTATTTACAAATGGATTATCAAGTTATCTTCTGTTATTTCGCTTTTTGAGTTTGAGAATGTATTTAAAGTTCACGGTGATGAAACAGTTATTGTATTTCGAGACAAAAAGTACTATGTGTGGCTATTAGTTGAGCATGGTACGAATTTAATAGTAGCTTGGCATGTATCAAGATATCGTAATATGTCACAAGTTAAGATATTGTTAGATAAATACTTTAGTCAAAGAAAACAAAACACACAAATAGAGTTAATAACCGATGGACTAAAAGCGTACGAGATAGCAGTAAAACTAAATTTTGATAATGTTGAGCACAGAGAAGTAAGACTAGGTAAAAACAACGAATGTGAATCGAAATTTTCGTTATTTAAGATGTTTGTTAGAGCGAAAAGGAGCTTCAAGAAATTTAGCAACATACGGTACTATGTAAATGGTTTTTGTGTAGTAAGGAACCTATGCAAGTTATATGAGAACGAAAATGAGATGATTACAGCTTTAGCTTCCATCATCATTACTAGTTAACAGCATCAAAATATTGATAATGTTAACTAAAAGTATTGAAACTTTCCAAAAACCGCATTATTCTTTAAATAGGGGACACCCCCTAACCAACTCTTGACAAAGCTGGTTCCACAAGATGAACAACTCAACACTCTCTTGTCCAAAATGCGGTTCCACCAGCTTATACAAAAACGCTCATAAGGTTTTTGTGTAGAGAAGAATCTTTGGAAAACGCACAATGGTAACAATGGTAATATCAATCGCATTCTTTCACAATTACACTCTTTCATCACTACAAGTTAACACTCTCCTTTTTTGCAAAATACGCCTCCTTCTGCAGCCCCCCGCTGTCCGTTATCACTTTCCAACATCTCTTCACCAAACCCATCAAATTCAAATAATCTACCGGCTCTATCACCGTTATATCTTTCAAGTATTCCTCTAAACCAAATTCTTGTACCCTTCTCTTCGTCCTCGGATGTATCGGAAAGACTATCTTCTTCTCTACTGCTATCTTACTCAGCTGCTTGAATATCTTCTCAAGCTTCTCCTTATTGTCCACATTGAAATCTCTGTGCAACGTAACAACTATGTATTTCCCTTCTTTCAACTTTAGCTCTTCGTATACGTCATACTTAAACCTCGGCTCCATCTCGAGGTATAAATCGTACGTCACATCTCCCACGAAATATACACTTTTCTTTATGAACTGTGGTCGTGCACCAACTATGGATATCTATTTCATTTTTGTTACTCCTTTGACTGAAGTATAAACTCATTTTGCCATAAACGTTTGATTATGTGAGAAATAAAAAAGATACGAATCGGTGGAGCATCCTAATTGCTTAGATACTTATTTAGATACCAACCAGAAACCACGGATGATATCACAAAAATAAGAACTGTTGCTATTGCTGCTCCCATTGCTCCGTAATATTTTATCAGCAATATGTCTAAAATAACGTTTGCAATACCGCTGATAATCGCATTATAGAAATTAACTTTCACTTTTCCAAGACTTGCGATTAAGTTCCCTGAAGATATTCTAAATGTGCCAGCTATCAGGTAACCGAACGACAATATTCTGAATGGAATAACCGCATCCAAATAGTTAGAACCAAAAACCAAACGAATGACAAAAGGAGCGAATGCTATCAGCAACAGACTAATCACTGAGTTTAATGCAAATAATCCCCATGTTAGTTTTCTATAATAATGTTTGACAAACATCTTGTCATCACTATACTTCGCAAAATATGGATATGCAAAAGTCATTATCGACGCGGGTATGAAGAATAGCGAGAATGGTATTAATGTGGATACCTTGTACGTTGCCACAATCGTCTCTGAGCGTATCATTAAACCTATCAGGAAAGTATCTATTAAGTATAAAGTCTGTGAGATACTGTTTGTCAACATACTTACTATGGAAAATGTCAAAAAGTTCCTTTGGATATTTTTTTCAGGAATATCTACATTCTTGAAGCCAGTGAGCTGATATCTCAGCAAGCCCAAAGCGAGAAAGATTGATAACACAAAAGCGGTATATCTTGCTACAACAAGACCGGTTACGTCAAACAATAATCCACATACTGTTGTAAAGACAAAAAGCATCATGGTATTGAAAACCGTTAAAATTGAAAATTGCTTATTCATTAACCTTGCTCTTGTAAAAGATTGGAAGACGTTAAAAATTACAGTGACAAATGGTATAAACGAAAGCATCTGTAAAAATCTCCTGCTTCCAGCTATAGGAAGGTCAAAAAAGATTGTAAAAGCAAATATCGAAAGAGCTAATAATATGTTGAAACTTGCTCCAACAAGTAATGAAAACTTAAGAAATGAAAGAGCTTCATTATTCTCCTTAGCCTTGCTTCCAAACTGAAGCAGCCCCGAACTAACGCCCAATCCATCTAACAATAGAAAGAAATTCAAAATATTCAACGCATATGAAAATTGACCAAACGATTCCTTTGAAATTATTCTTGCTATTACTACGGAAATACCGAACTGAATTATTCTATTTATGAGGCTTGCAGAAAAAATGTGGACAAAACCGTTCTTAATCAAAAACGCAAGCTCTCTGCCCCATTTTTTGTTAAACCAAGTCTTCAAAATAATACCTCCATGCCTCAAGTATTGTTAAAGCTTGTGTTTTCTCAACAACTCCATAGTTGTAAAACAATTTACCAATTAAATCTCTGAAATTGTGGTCAGGAAACACCTTAACACAGTTAGGTACGATCGAAATTACGTTATTGAATCTCTCCTCAAAATAGTTTCTTAAATCATCGTTTGTTCTATACCAGTACTCAAAAGGGTTCATATGCCATTTTGAGTTTAAAGAACTTCCGTAAAGCAACTTGCTTATAGCCCTTCTGTACAATCCTCTCAGTGTAAACTTGTAGCCCATCATGCTATAAACCCTTTCTGTTATTCGCCCTTGTATCTTCTCCCATACATACTCAGCTGCTTTAGGGTATTTTTTCAAAATCGACTTTTTGTAAATTCTGTGGTCATATCTATATTTCAACGGAATTTTCAGAGAGTATGTTAGAAAATCTACATCCAGAAAAGGTGAAGTAACTTCTGTCCATCTTTGCACTGGCAAGTTTCCTGAAAGTATCCCGTTAAAGCCTCGATTGTAAAACTTGAATATCTCCAGATTTTCATATTTCATTTTGAGGTAATTCTGCTCATTTTCTGCCACCAATTCTTTCGAATATGCACCTGTGCCAGGTACGTATGGTGCATTGGGAGTTTCAGCATCATAATACGTACCGAGAATCACATCTCCAAGTTGTCCTGTGTGGTACAATCCGAAATTGGAAAAGTTAATGAGTTTTACACAACTATTTACGTGCGCTGAACCTGAGTAAAGAACCAAACCACCATTTATATCTATCATCTCTGTTGCAGACTTAAGATATATTCCATTATCCAGAGACTTGAATAGCCATTCGTGTTTCAAGTCGCTTGCTATTTTCTTTGGCACTGTCTCGTCCAAATAGTTGGTCTGCGAAAAAGTCACGTTCAGCTGTTCTGTGTATCCCATTTCATGCGCAACCCACACTACCATTCTTGAGTCCAAACCTGCGCTCAACGTAGCAATATGCTTGTAGCCATATTCCCTATCCTTTTCAAATTCCAGCTCAATTGCGCGTCTAAAAAGCCTATCCACATTTTCGATAATCTCTTCTTCGCTTTGCGTTTCGTCTGGCGTATTGTCAAGCTTGAAATACTGATTTACCGTTACTTTACCGTTTTCGATCTTAATATAGTGTCCAGGTAAAAGGCGCTTTACCTCTTTGATCAACGTATAATCTTCCAACATGTATCCGTACGTCAGAAGACAGTACGCTCCAAACTCATCAAAGCTATATCTTATCCCGTTTTTCTTCAAATACGAAGCAACCCACGGCAATTCAGAACCAACAACAATGCCGTCCTCCAATACAGAATAAAAGACCCATTTGTCACCCACGTGATTCGTGTAGATAAGCCACTTATTTAATTTCTTGTCATAGAGTACCCCCGAAAAGCTTCCTCTGAATTCGTTGAAAAATGCTTCTCCACTTTTCTCGTACATCTCAATCACTGTGTCTCTAAGATTTTCCTTCCCATATTTCTTGATCAGGCTTTTGGAATTCAAAATGACACCCTCGGTAAGAATTAAATACCTCTCATTATTCCAAAAAACTTTATCATTGAGAAACTTTCTAACAGTTCTCCTCTCAACGTGGAAACCATTTCCCTCGGTGCTTTCAACTAACAGATTTAGACTATCGTCAACTGGTGAAAATTGCTTATTCAACTTACCACTTCGTATCTCGCAAAAGAATCCCGGCATGTTATACCCTCCAAAGTTTAATTCTTAGTCAAGGCTATATTATCCATACTTCTCTACCAATTTTCAAAAAATCTTTTAACCAACTCGTAGTTTTCTAATGTTCTAAGGTACTTATCCCACTCACCAATATCAATCCACGAATTTTCACTGACTGGAAAATACGAGACTTTTTCCCCGGCACTTATCAGTGCTGTTACCAAGTCAGTCATGTTGAGATATCTATTTTCCGGTATAAACTCCAGAGCTCTTTTCTCGATGACGTACATACCAGAATTGAAAACATAACTTCTTGTTGGCTTCTCGTTTATCCCAATAACCCTTCCATTCTCATCACTCTCAATTAACCCGTAAGGAATAGTCTCGGTCTTAATCACTCCAACTATCGTAAGTAAGCTTTCGCTTTCAATATGGTAATCAAGTACTTCTTTGTAGTCCTCATTAACAAGAATATCGCAATTTGTGACAAAACATCTACCTTTGACTTTCTCTCTAAGTAGCGAGAGACTACCCGCAGTTCCAAGTGGTACTTGTTCTTCTAAATAGTGAATATTTATATCCTTAAGATTCAAATTTTCCAAGTAGTACTTAATCATTTCACTTTTGTAGTTAAGCGAAATGTAAAAATCTTTTACTCCGTATTTGTGGAACCTATTTATTATCATTTCCAATATCGTCTTTTCACCAATTGGTATCAAAGGTTTAGGAATAACATTCGTAATTGGCTTTAAACGCGTCCCCTTTCCTCCTGCCATTATAACTACAGGAATATCCATCTCACCTTTTATCTTTGCTTGCGATTTACCAAATACATCCTCCCAAAAGTAAACACTGACAATGTCACCATTGTCAATAACTGGTAAAAATTCCATTCTGTGCTCGAGCATCATCTCTCGTATCTTCTCAAAACTATCGGTAGGGTGCGCAATTCTAATGTTCTGCCTAACAATTCTATATACAGGCGTGTCTAAGCTAACATTTCGAATGATAGCACGCTGTATATCTCCAATACTTAGGAGAGAAAAGAATTTCCCATTCCTTTCAAGAATAAGAAGTTTTCTATTCGTTGAATCCATCCTTCTCAAAGCCTCGAATATCTTAGCATCATGTGGAATCGTTATTTCTCTAACTCTCTCGTCCTGCTTAATACTCAACCTATCACCTTCCATACCCTGCAAAGCTATCATTGATTTTGATCAATCTCGCTGGGTTGCCTACATACACTCCACCTTCAATATCCGCATCCTTTAATACAACCGCTCCAGCACCAATCAAAACATGAGGTGCGATTCGAACACCTTGTAACACCACCGCACCAGCACCAATGAATGAATTTTCTCCGACATGCACTCCGCCAGACAATATCGCTCCTGGAGCAATATGACTGTGCGCTTCAATCACACAATCGTGTTCAATAATAGCCCCTGTGTTTATTATGCAATTTTCACCAATTCTCGCTCCCGCATTTACAACCGCGTTCTTTCCAATAAATGTACCTTCTCCTACAAGAGAATACCTTGAAACACTCGCAGATTTAGAGACTATCACAGGCAATTGAAACCCAATCTCTTTCAGTCTTCTGTACAACTTAGCTCGCGCATGGCTTACACCAACCATACCGAGCGTAACAAATGCAAACTTCACTCCACTTTGGTAAATCTCTTCTAATTGCTCGTCGGTGAATTCTATCCTAACATCCAAAACCCGTTCCCCTATCTTACTTGGCATGTCGCTAATCATTACCTCATCAAACATATTCAGCTCTCTAATAGCGTCCAGCACCACTTCACAATGTCCACCGCCACCTAATAAGACAATTGCATTACGCAACATCACACATGCGCCACCATTAAAGAACTTCATTCAACGTTTTCACAACGTACTCTATCCCCTTTTCTGTATTCAGTGTAGAAGTTGGAAGGTTGAGCCCTCTCTCGTAAATATCATATGCATTCTCGTACTCTCCCTCTCTGTACTGCTGGTACATCGGGAACTCCACTATCGGCATGAATATCCTGCGCGTCGGTATTCCTTTCTCGGCAAGAAGTTTCTGGACTTCCTGAACAGATTTATCACCTTTCAACTTTATTGAGAAGAGCCAGTAAGAACTTTCAGCTCCGGGATAAGAGCCTTGAAATTCAACGTTGAGGTTATTTCTCAACCCCTCGGTGTAAATCTGTGCGAATCTTCTCTTCATTTCAAGAAATTGCGGAAACCTCTCGAACTGTGCAAGTCCTAAACTTGCTTCTAAATTCGTCATTCTGTAGTTAAATCCAATCTCTGGATGGTAGTATCCCCTCGATGTGTCTCTTGCCTGATTTGCAAGGAATTTGATGTGGTTTGCCTTCTTCTCGTCATCAGTTACTACCATACCTCCACCGCCGGTCGTAATTATCTTATTTCCGTTAAAACTGAAAACTCCCATTACACCAAACGTACCGGTAAATCTTTCTTTGTACGTTGCGCCGAGACTTTCCGTGGCATCCTCTATTACAGGAATTCCATATCTTCTTGATATATCCATTATCCTATCCATATCGCACGGATTTCCGTACAGATGGACCGGAATTATCGCTTTTGTGCGTGGGGTAATGTACTTTTCTATCTCATCAGGGTCGATAGTCCAAGTTTCAGGATCTACGTCAACGAACACAGGTCTTGCACCAACATACATTATTGGATTCACCGTGGCAATAAAAGTCAAAACAGGAACAATGACTTCGTCACCCGGACCTATACCCAGTTCGTACAGAGCCAAATGCAGTGCGCTCGTTCCGCTTTGTGTAGAAACAGCTCTCTTCACGCCAAGGTATTCTGCAAATCTATTCTCAAAAGTTCCAATATTTGGTCCTACTGACGACACGTAACCTGAATCTATGCACTCACACAGGTATTTCTTCTCCAATTCACCAACGTTTGGATCGTCAAGATATACCTTTACCATTCCACGCCCCTCCAATTAGACGTTATATATATCAGGTTTGTAATACTGAAGATTAGCCTTCAACCACGCTATCGTTTCCCTTAATCCTTCATCAAGGCTGTACCTCGCCTGCCATCCGGTTATTTCCTTAGTCTTTTGCGGATTTGACAGTAAACGCTCGACTTCAGATTTTTCAGGCCTCAATCTCTCTTTCTCTTGGATAATTTCAATCTCAACCCCCATAATATTTGCTATCTTCCTTACTAAATCGCCGATAGAAATTTCAGTTCCTGTTCCAAGATTATAAACATCCCCGATTGTATCTGGATGTAGCCCAACAGCCAAGAAACCTTCCACAGTGTCTTTTACATACGTCAAATCGCGTGTTGGAGCCAAATTTCCTAATTTAATCTGCCTCTTTCCAGAAAGTATCTGCGTTATTATGGTTGGAATCACAGCCCTTGCGGACTGCCTTGGACCGTATGTATTGAAAGGTCTAACTATGGTCACAGGCGTATCAAATGACCTATAATATGAAAGCGCAAGCAAATCCGCCGCCGCTTTACTTGCCGCATATGGTGATTGCGGGTTGTAAGGATGTTTTTCATCGATCGGCACATACTGAGCTGTTCCATATATCTCACTTGTAGAGGTTATCACTATCCTTTGCAGGTTCAACTTCCTTGCAGCTTCTAAAACGTTGTAGGTTCCTTCTATATTCGTCTTTATATATGCTAATGGTGAAATGTATGAATAAGGAATCCCAATCAGCGCTGCTAAATGGAAGACTACATCAACACCTTTCATTGCATCGTACACAGAATCAAAATCCCTTACATCGCCTGTATAGACCTCTATCTTGTCAAGGCATTCCAACGTCTCAAGCCATCCCCACTCATTTTTAAAATTGTACCTGACAAACGCTCTAACATCAAAACCTTTTTCTACTAAAAGCTCAACCAAATGAGAACCAATAAATCCTTCGGAACCTGTAACCAAAATTTTCATATTTTTCCCTCCAGTAGATTGTCATATATTGTCAAGAAGTTATTAGCTACCTCCTCCCAATCACATCTTTTAGCAATAATTTTCTTGTTGACGACTGTCTTCTCCTTAAGTTCATATAGATTTTCTATTACATATGCAATCTTTGAAGACAACAATCCTGGTCCAAGGCGTGGTATAGTTTCAAAATATGCGCCTTCTCTTTTCAGTTCACTGTAATCCAACCACTCACCATTTATAACAATGCTCCCAGCATACAAGCTTTCTTGCATGGAAGCAGACAAAGCGTCAGAAACTTGAACATTCACCATTATGTCTGTTGCTTTCCTCAAAACTGCCACTTCCCGATCCGACATTTGCTCTTCCAGAATAGAGTACTTTATACCCCTCGATTTAAACTTCTCCTCACAGTATTGCTTTACCTTTTCTCTGTGTTCGACATTGCCATAGGTCATTGGGAGGAAGACGAAAATGTTTTTAAAAGTATTGTAAAGTTTAACAACCTCGTCAATCATATACATATGATTCTTTCCTGGATCTGCTGAATATCCAAGCGTCAGAACAATGTTGTTCGCCGCTATCGAAAACCGCTTCTTAAATTTCTCAATTTCTTCCATACTCACTTGATCAATAACCTTCAAATCAATTGGAACTGCAAATTTTGTCAGAAAGACCTTCTTATCCCTAACATCAAAAATCTTATAGAAATCATCTATCATTTTCTCAGAAGTTACGGTAACCACATCAGCACGCTTTATTACACTCTTTTGAATGATTTTCTTTATCATTGGAGTTCCCGAAATCCTATAAAGATCCGAACCCCAAAAAGTAACTACCAGTTTGCCCTTTCTAAACAGTTTACTCCACATAACGTACAAAATAGTCGGAGCATTAAAATAGTGTATGTGAACAATATCTGGATGTTCAGCTGCAACTCTATCTATGATTTTTCTGGTATTGATAAGCTTTCTCAAGGAATTTTTCGTCTCAGGCAAAGCATAGATTTCAAGACCGTTATGTATATACTTTAGACCACTCAGCACATAAAAGTTCAAGCGTACATCTCCTGCGCGTGACAAGCTCTCTAATAGTTTTCTGATATATATGCTGTTGTAATTACCAATGATCAGCACTTTCTTATTCAAATTCCACCCACCCTCTTTCAAAGAGATAATGTTAACTAAAAGTATTGAAACTTTCCAAAAACCGTATTATCCTTATAAATAGGGGACACCCTCCAACCAACTCTTGACAAAAGGAGGTGTCCCGATATGGATAACTCAATGCTTTCTTGGCCAAAATGCTATTCTACCGGGTTCTACAAAAACGGTCATGACAAATACGGTAACCAACAATTCCTTTGCAAACTCTGCCATCATTCTTTCAAACTCTCCCATTCTCACAAACGCAAAAACTTCCCTTTCCCTTATCCCAAATGCACTTCTTGTGGTAAATCTATGCAAATTTACAAAGTCCGTCGCTCTTTCGTTGTCTTCCGTTGTAGAGCTTGTCGTACAAAAGATAGAGTACCTTTTAACCTCCCCGAACCAGTCACCCTTATTCCTGAGAAATTTAAATATTTCCGCTTCCCTATCTTTTTCGTCTTAAAGGCTTTTGTTTTGTATATGAAACACAATATGTCTTATCGCTCTCTTGCTCATTCTCTTAATATCAAAGTATCTCATGTCACCATATACAAATGGGTTATTAAATTGTGTACTTTATTCTCTGTACTTTTTCCAACATTTACCATCGAAAATGTTTTCTCAGTTCATGCTGATGAAACTGTTCTTGTGTTCAAAGAACAAAAGTACTATGTTTGGCTATTAGTCGATCATGAAACTAACTTTATCCTTTGTTGGCATGTCTCAAAGTATCGTGATATGGGACAAGTCAAAGTATTACTCGAAAAGTTCTTTGGTAATTCAAAACCTAAAAACATTGAACTTATTACTGATGGACTTGGTGCATATGAAAGTGCAGTAAAGATATTGTTTAAAAATATCAATCACGTAGTGGTATCACTTGGTAAAAACAATCAATGTGAATCTAAGTTTTCATTGTTGAAAGACTTTTTCCGACTCGAGCGAGGACTGAAGAATACGAAGAACTTAGCGAAATATATTCAAGGATTTTGTGTAGTGAAGAATCTTTGGAAAACACACAATGGTAATATCAATCACGTTCTTTCACACTTACACTCTTTCATCACTATAAGTTAACACTATCATATAGAAAACGGCAAAGAAACGAAAGTAACTATATTATCCTTAAACAAAACACTCTTTAATGAGTCCAAAATATTTAAAACCTCTTCCTTCTTTTCTTTATCCAATTCATCGATTATAACCAAAATCTTTCCGTACACTTTAACAAGCAAAGATAACAGCTCATCAAGATAATCCTTCACCGTGTATATATTGAACCTCTTCTTGCTCACAGTTGATTTCCCATATGAAAAACTGGCAGAAACACTTAAACCTGCTCCATACGAAGTACTTTGGCTCATCTCGGTTAATATAAACTCCTTTGCCTCATTAGCCACCTTATTGATTTCCTTCTTTTTCAACCCCAACGCCAAATTAGAAAGCTTATACAAAAAATCACCAATTATTACCTCTTTTGAATCTTTCTCAGTTATTAAAACATAGAACCTTTTTGCGTTTTCGGAATTGATAAAATTCAGAGTTGTCGTCTTTCCAACACCAGTTTCACCACATACACCAAAAATACCCATCGGTTGGAAATAAGCAATTTTATTCAAATGCTCTATCTCCTTCTCACGATCCACAAGCAAATCACCATTATCAATCGGCTTATCAAACAAAGCCTCTATTATATACTTCAACTTTTTTTCATCCATCCCCATCACCTCGGGGATAATTATATCATAATTTGTTACTATGTGACAAAAGTCTATTTTTTGTCTACTGCTGTGACAAAAAAATAAAAAAGCTTCGGTATTCACCGAAGCTGAAGAGAATGACTTTTACTTTCACAATTTTTGAAGAGTTTAAAAATTATTATGATAAAATATTTTAGTTTTATGTAATAGAACAAAATTTTAATTAACTAAATTTTATGTTTGCTAGCTCGATCAAATTAATGTTTTTCAGGATTTTTCACTTATTAAAGCCTTATCTACCATTTCTCTAATTTTCTCAAACCATCCTTTAATTTCTTCAAAAGCTCCTAATTCTATAAGATCTTCTTTAGTAATCTTTTTTGAAGCTTTACCACACAATCTACTTTTTATATCTCCTTCCTTCAAATTACTGCATTTTTCCTTAATCTTCTTAGGTATATCCTCAGTATCCCATTTTGAGTTGTCTATATTATCAAGTTTTATTTCAAATTCTTCTTCTATTATATGTTTTGGTATATAATTTTCAATTTCTCTTTTATTTGTCAGACAGGCGAAGCTACCATTTCCTCTTTTATTGACTTTTTCAATATCTTTTTTATATTTTTCGTCATTATCTCTATCATACAAATGAAATTCCATTGCGTTTGTATTTTTTAAAATTTCTCTATTTATCCAATCTTTAAGTCTAGAACCTCCTAAAGGAATAATAGAAACTACACCTGTTTGAATTTTTTCTTTCAAATTTATAATGCTTTTTAACTCATCAATACTTTCATTGATATTTAATAAAAAAGCCTCGTCATTTGCCCCTTCAACACAGATAACAACTTTACCAATATTAGGTAATAAACCTAAATCTTTGATTATTTTGTTAGCAACATTCTCATTCCAATTAATTACTTTTGAAATCATATGTTTTTGTTCAACATACCGAATATTTGAGGTTTCGAAAAGTCTAATTAGTTCTGGACTATGGGTATTGATTAAAATCTGATATTCAGGCTCGGTGGAAAGTTTTTGTAATGTATTAATGAATTTAATTTGCAAATCAGGATGCAGCGCTGTTTCTGGTTCCTCGATAGCATAAATTGTGTGATTAATATTCTCAGTATTTTTTCTTTCAACTTCTGCCAAAAATGAACTAAGAAGAACAAGACGTCTTATCCCACTTCCTCTTTTGTTTAAAGGAATATTATCATTGGTAACAAATCCGAGTCCTTTATAAACATCCTTCCACTTTAGTGAATTTACTTCAGGAATATCAGGAGAAAGTGTTATATTAACACTATTTCCGTTTAGTAGTTTAAATTTTTCCATTATTGCTTGAGCTATTTCGCTAATTTCTTTGTTAATTTCATTTGCTATTTCATTTAGCCTATTTTGTATATGCTCACGTTTAAATATTTGCTCAATCCTAGCTTTTAAAGGATCTTGTATTTCATCATCTTGATCTATATTTTTTCTGTCTGAACGAAATAAAGAATAAATTGGTAGATATCTTTGCAATTGAGACCAAATATCTTTTAACCCTTCTGAGTTAATCTCTAGTTCTATTTCTTCAAAGTTTAACCTTCCATCATTTTTTATGTAGAACTCTCTAATAATCTTTCTCAAATCAGCACTCTTTCGTTTATCAATGTTAGCATTGCTTATCTTGGCTTCATCAATAAATTTTTGTAAATCACTTATCTTTTTATGCATCAAATTTTTTAGAAAGTTATCATTAACTGGATGATAACATTTAATAAAAGTTCCCTGAACTTTTCCTCTTTTAAAAGTTTTCCATATCTCCAAATCACCATCTTTATTTAGTAAATACTCGTCTTTTAGATTTGTTGGATTAGTTGAATCAATAATGATATTATTGGGTATATCTTTAAATACAATACCAATTTTGAAAACTTCTTTTCCTTCATTTTTTGCTCGTTGATTTAAATCATTATCATCAATACTAACACTTCCTTTACCTTCATTAATGAATATATCGATTCCCTCAAGAATAGAAGACTTACCAACATCATTTTTTCCAATAAAAACTGTTAAATCGTCTAAGCTGACTTCAACTTTACCATAAAAGGATCTAAAATCTTCAAGTATGACTTTTTTAATCCTCATGAATATCCCCCTCTCACAAACTAAATGTGTTGTTAACTAAAAGTGTTTGTGCTTTTAATAAACTCTTCATTTTAAATATCCCCCTACTATAAATATAAATATTTAAATTTTATCTAACGAAATTTTACGCATTTTGTTTTTTTGAAAATGATTATGATAATTTTTAGAAAAGATAATTAATCTTGCAAAAAAACATGAGTTTTTCTGAAAAAATTCATAATTTAGAAAATGTGAAAAATATCAAAGTAATACATCCTATATGTAATATAACAAATATATAATATAACAAAAAACACTCCTCTAAATAGTTTTTTAAAACCATTTAAAGGAGTGTTTTTGATTATTATTTATTTCGCTCCTTTTCTCCAGAATATAACTTCTATTGTTTGCAAAATTATTCTTAAATCCATAAGTGTGCTTCTGTTTTTAATGTAATACAAATCATATTCTGTCTTTTTCATATACTCTTCCAAAGTTGTTGTGTGTTTAAAGTTTGTTTGTGCCCATCCTGTAAGTCCTGGTTTTAATTTCAGGCGATATTCATAAAATGGTATTTGCTGACTGTATAATCTGTGGTATTCTATCATCTCTGGTCTAGGTCCTACTAAACTCATTTTTCCTTTCAATATTAGCCAAAATTGAAGTGATTCGTCTATTCTCGTAGATCTAATAACTTTTCCTATCTTTAGCAGTCTTTTCTCTATTGTTCCGTTTGGATTATTTGAATCGAACCCATCGTTTTTAAGAGACCGAAGTTTGATAAATTCGAAATATTTCCCATCTTTTCCAACTCTCAGTTGCTTAAACACCACAGGCCTTCCATCTTCGATAAGTATCATTATCGCAGTTATTAGCATAAATGGTGAGAATAATATTAGCCCAAATATTCCACCAAATATATCTAATACTCTTTTCGCTGGAGATTCTTTCACTTTGCTAAATTCCAATTCATAGTACTCTTTAAATTTCTGCGCGACTGCTATCGGTATTCTTTTCAATACCCTTTCTGAAAGCTCAGAAAGGTACTCAACATTCTTTAGCTTTATATCATCTTCTATCTCATCTTTTATTCTTTCGTACAATTCGTAATCACCAATAAGAACATTATCGTAATGTATAACTTTTTGTCTAAAAGTAACTGGCGATGGATTAATAAAATCAGCAAAGACATATCTTCCTTTTGATTTTTGGGTTATCTCATCCAGAATAGGTTTTAACTCTTCTTGCCTACCTATAACAAGATATTTCTTTGGCTTTGTCGTTTTCAACGAAATTTTAAACAGAATGGTATTAACAACAGACAGAGCAATTGGAAGGAGTAAGTTTAAATAGAGTATATTGTACTTTGAAACGTTAAAATCAAAAATTGAAACGACGGAAATAACAAAAAGGAATGACAAAAAGGCTGAAATATAGAATCGTACGACAGATTCATTAAAGCTTTCCAAATTATCATCATCGTATGATCTCAATGCAAACGCAAAAAGTAAAAAGAAAAAGCTATTTAAAAGAGCTAAAGCGATATTTTCTAGAAAAATATGGGACATGATTATGATTATTCCGATGTCTATAAGAAAAATAGCGAGGCTCAAATACATTGAATATCCCTCACTTTCATTTATTTCACTATACGGTCTATATCTTTTGATAATCAATAATGGCTTTTTGTTCATAAAAATTTTAAATTCAATTTAGAAAAGAGCTGGCGAATACCCGCACTAAAAATTATACAACGCATAGAGAAATTATATATTTCAAAAAAGTAATTTTGTAATTAAGAATATTATAATTTGTGTTCCTAAATTTACGTAACAATTTTTCTTGAAGAAAGTACATGTTAAATATGATAAGCAAAAAGCATGCATAATTACGGAAGTACATACCTATTTTTCGAAGACTCTGAAATTAGTAAGTAATTGTTTTTTATATTTTTATCTTTAGTTTAACATGTCAATTTGTCAAAAATAGCTTAATTTTCTGATTTCTGGTAATAATCACTGTTGCAGAAGTCTTAAAGTTGAAATATATAAGTCCTCGGAAGATACATAATACTGTGGCATACATAACGCTTTATTGTATATTATATATACATGCTTAATATATTACATGTGAAAATTCTATCTGCACATTTTAAATCATGTCGAAGAATTTGAATTATTTTAAATCATTTCCATTTTGCAACTGTATTTTCTATAATTCTCAAAAAGTCATAATGATGTTTTCTTATGGGGGTTTTCAATACTTAGAATATGTTAAGAACAAAATGATATCGGTGATAATGTACGGTAAAAAGCCTCCAAATTGCACAGACTCGCCATTCACACCGATGAGATTTGACTATGTATCCGATGAAGACTTGACAGAAGTAAGTGAACTATTCTATTCGGATGGGAAGGATTGAGAATACAATAAAAATCAAAAGTGGGCTGGGGCCCACTTTTGGTGTTTTAAATTACGTGAATGGATTGATTTTTAAGCCTTTGAATTGGATATTTTCTCACCAATCAAGTTTGTCCCAAATTTTAAAAGCAATTTTATGTATTTCCATTGCAACAGTATTATAATTATCAATATTATTCCTTGAATTACATACTCAATAAGAATATTCTTGACAACCAGTAAGACAAGACTTTGTATTATTAACAAGGAAGAAGACCAAACTAAGTGTTTTTTGTCTAATTTTATTTTTACCAATTTTTTCGTATGGAAAATTCTCGCTATCCACATAAAAAAGTATGCTAAGAAAGTCGAAACTGCTGCTGCTTGAAGTTTTAGAATATTTATAAATGAGAAAATAGATGCAATTTTCACTATAGCAGCAATTATTGATGTAGAGAACGCACCTATAGTTTTTTTTGATGCTGTATAGTTAACTCCGTAAAAGCTTGCAAATGTTTGAAACACAGCTCCAAGAAAAAGAAAAGGTATATATTTCCAGCTGTCTATGTAAGCTTTACCAACAAATACATTCATAAAAGGCTTGATAATCAAAAACAAAACCGAAGTTGAAAGGAACATGACACTTGAAAATGCACCAAAGACTTTTTCGAAAAAAATATCGTAATTTTCTCTGTCATATTCTTCCATTGCAGAAAGTTGCCAAGCTTGGAAGAAAATACCAAAAAGCAAGGTTAATAACGAAGGAAATCTTGCTGCTACAGAATAAATTCCCGTTGCTTCGTATCCAATAAAGTACGTTATTATATACCTATCAGATGAAACAACAATCCACCACATAATGCCGTTGGGTATAAGTGGCATAGAATAAGAAAGCATTTCTTTTAATAATTTTTTATCTACATTTAGACTAATCTCTTTGTGTAATCCAGCAGAAAATATTATGAACAAAGAAGAAAATAATAATGCAACAACATTTGATAAAAGATACGCTTCAACACCCAGCCTCATCAAAACAAGGAAAAATACGTTGCTTATAGCAAAGACAATTGTATAAAGAAAATCACTGAGTACGTATAACTTAATTTTTTCAAGCCCACGTATGTATTGCTTTATAATCCCATTTAGAACGGTTAGGTAAAAAATTATGTAAAAATAAGTTTTGTATTGATTGAAAACGGATATATTTTTTAAAATTGGATAAAGGATCAATGAAAAGCCGAAAGAAATAAAAGAGAAAAATATAGCTGTTGATAATACGATGTTTTTATTCTTAGAACGAAATTCAAGCGCAAATCTAAAGATAGCTTCAATGATTTGAAATGAGAGAATAGGAACAAGCAGCGAAACAGTTGTATTAATAACATCCAGTTTTCCATAATTCGATGGAACCATATATCTGGTAAAAATAGGCAACATCAAAAAGTTTATACTTTTTGATCCAATATTTCCTAAAGCGAAAAAGAAAGTATTTATTGCAAGTTTCTTGTATTGTTTCAAATATATCACCTCGTGATGATTTTTATGATTTTTTTGAATACTCTTTTTGCAAATCTAAATCCCCGTCTTATGAAACTTCTCAATCCAACAGGAGGTTTTATATACTTCCGTGTTAAATATCTCCAACTCTTGCTGTCCAGATCCTTAAAAAATTGTTCTCTTTCATTTGGTATTTTCATTTCACCAGATATTATTCTTGGATTTGATTTACTTGCTGTTTCTAAAAAAACTTGTTCGGCAAAAATTTTTTTATCTTTTATGAGTTCAAAAAATATTTCTTCGCCTTTTTTTGAATTTACAAGTACAACGGAAACTCCTTTTTCATCTTTGTACTTATCTGGAACACCCCAGAAATCACCTAATGTAATATCACCCTGACGTGGAACTTTTGAGAAGGGACAATTGTAGCAAAGTCTTGCAAGGTAAACATTTATCAGGAAACCATAAAAGAAGGAATTTTTGTAGGGTAATGATTTGTACTCATTTCCATGCTTTTTCGTGACTTTGAGTTGAAATTTAGACCAACCAATTTGTTTGTTCCTGAAATTGATTGAAATGATATTTGAAAGATCAAAATTTTCATATAGATATTTCCGAAATGCTTTTGGTGATGGTACACCGTGGCATACAAGATCAACCAAAATCGCATTTGATTCGAATTCTTCAATTTTAAAAATTTTAGTTGTATTTCTCAAACCTGCCACTTGACATGGTGTTCCAACAAATAAAACTTTTTTCCCTTGCTTGAGATAATTTACTATCCTTGAGTAGGTCAAATTTACATTGCTTTGAACATACTTTGACCCTTGTGTTTCCGATATTTGCTCCCAATTGACAATTTCTTTGTGTTCAGGCAACCACTCGTTGTTCCAACCAACAGCAAAGACAACACCTTTTTCTTCTAAAACTTTCCGAGCAATTTCTGGATATATACCACCTGATGATGAGTTTAATCTAATTGAGTCGTCTAAAGACCAAGCAACGTATGTTTTTGGCTCTAAGAATCTATCTTCTAATGACGGTGTTTTTTCAACAGGACACACATCCAAACATCTTCCGCAATCTGTACACAAGGCTTCATTCACATAAGGAGTGTAAAAACCTTCATTAGAGAAATTCATATTTATAGCATTCACAAGGCAAACGTTGTAACACGCGAAACATCCTGCACAACGTTCTTTTTCGATATTAGATACTATATTTGTTTTCATAAAAAATATCACCTCATTTTTTTTTCAAGAATTTGCTTCAGATAGTGAAGAGATTCTTCTCTCATTTCTATCAATTTTTGAAAAGATTCATATGGAGGTTTCTCCGGAACTTTTACATTTTTTCTGGCTGTTTCAGGATAAATCAACCATTTTTGAAGGCCAAGTTCTGAAAGCAAATCAACCATACGGTTACCTCTGGATGGATGTACCATACAAGCAAATTTTTTCTCAAAAATGAGAGAAAATGCTAAACCATGGAAAGAACTGGTAAGTATTGCCTCTGCATTCGCTATGTACCATAGAATTTCACGAGGACCTTCGAATTGTACAGAAAAACGATGATTTACATATTTTGGCTTCAAAAAATCTCTCCAAGAAAATGAAAATGAAATTACATCCATACTAAGTTCATTAGCTACTTGATTTACAAACCAATTATATTCAGGATTTTGAACATAATCTATCACAAAGATAAAATTTTTTCTGGGTTTACGTTGTGGTTCTTTACAAATAGTTAGCCAGTGCTCTTTATTAATCAGAAAAACAGGGTCCAGCGAAATATATATGGGCCTTTCTTTCAGAATTTTTCTAAGAATTTCTGCACTAGCTTTTTCTCTCACGGAGATAGAGGCAAATTGAGAAAGGTATTTTTCATAAAATTCAGAAAGCTCATCTGGTATTGGTTCAACAACACTCGAAGCATATGACACTTTGTAAACGTTCGTGGGAAGGAAGTCCAGTAAATAGCTAAAACCAGTTTCTTTAAGAAAAATTGGATTCCACACTTGGTCACTACCTACAATATATATATCATAAACAGGTGGATCATTTCTCAAATCAGCATCTAATAAATATCGTTTATTAGAGAGTACCATAAATTCTTTCCTAAAAAATTCGTAAAGTTGTGAACGATGCTCGTATCTGTTTTTAATAAGCAACCATTTAATAATAAATTTGGTTATAGCCATTAGTGATAATTTTTCCGGTGGCAAAAATTTATATGGACGTACTAGTATACTGGGGCGAAAGTCAATAATTTCAGAATGAAATCCTAAGTTATCAATGGCTTTTTGCAAAGCGTAAGCCTGTAAAGTTGCGCCAAAATTATCCGCACAGTGGAATGTTATTATACCAACTTTTTTTTGCATTTTATCCATAATTTTTTACCTCCTCAGTTTTTAAGGAGTTGTTAACCAAGGTATTAATAAATTTCAAAAAATATTATACTCTTGAACAGGCAACCCCCTAAAATATTTCAAATAAGTATATATTCCGATATGAATAACCAAAATCCTAATGCCATCATTATGGCTCTCCTAACGTCATCAAAAACGGTCATGATAAGTTCAAAAACCAACTATTCTTTTGCAAAGACTGCAAGCGTTACTTTTAAATCACCTTCTTCAAAAAAAACGCAACTTCCTATCTTTCCACTAAAATACAATTTTTCCATATTGGTTATTAAACTTTTTTGAATATCAATGTATCTCATATCTCTATTTAAAATATAATGTAAATATAACGTAATCACTTCAAAAAAAGAAGTTAAGAGAAAAAGTCTTAATTTTGAAAAAAGTGAAAAACGACTTTTCTTTTCCAATTTTTAAGATTAAAACTAGCTCTTAGTAAGTTTAAATTATTGCATCAATTTTTCGTATGTAGCTATAACTTTTCTAACATGGTTATCCATATCGAAATCAAAATTCATTTTCTTAATGTTATAATGAATGTCCAATAAAATGTTTGGATTTTCTAATATTTTTACTATTTGCTCCTTTAAGTATTTGTCATATTTATCATCTTTTACAATAAAACCATTATAATTGTGTTTTATAATATCTCTTAATCCAACCTTATCAGATATCAGTACTGGTATTCCATAGGAAATACTTTCCAAACCAACTAGCCCAAAAGTTTCTCGCCATTTACTCGGTAGTAGTATAACACTAGATTTTTCCATGATATTTACTAATTCTTTGTGATCAAATTTTCCCATAAATTTAATATTTTTGTTATTAAGTTCAATTTTTTTATCGGTTCCGTAGATATGTAATTCCCAATTGTGATAATTATCTTTGATTTCATTGAAAACATTAACCAAACTATTAAAACCTTTTATTTTTCCTGTCCCACTTAGGAAGGAAAATATAACTTTTCCATTAATTAAAGGTTTATAGTTAATCATATTTCTGTTATCCTTAATAGAACAATTTGAAACATTTATGATTTCGTACTTATTATCTTTTAGATTAATAAACCTAGAATATACTTCTTTTGTTGTGTTGCTGTTAAATAATATATAATCAAATTCATTAATTATTCTCTTCTCATATTCTAACCACTCAATGTATGAATTCGCGTTATAATTTATATTTTCTTTTCTAAGAAAATAGTATTCATTATTCTTGATTTGATTTGGTTTTCTTGAAAAAGTTCTTTTGACCTTCACAAGATAGTTGAATATTTTTTTATTTTCTACGAGAAACAAAAGGTCTCTTGAAATCTTCTTTCTAAAAGTCCCTTTAACTTGTGAATTGCATAAACTACAATTACTTATTGAATAGTCTTCAAGACAATCTAAATTATCTATTCTATAGAAAGAAATTTTAGGACATAAACCAAAATAATCATGAGTAGTATAAACTACCTTTATTCCTACTTTTTTTGCAGCTTTAACTAATTCATACGGTAAACCGATCAAACTATGGATGTGTAATATATCAATACCAATTTTCTCAAAAAAATCCTCGTAATCATTTTTTGATTTTTCTTCCATAAAATATTTTAATTCTTTGAAACCATCAAAGGAAATAGCTAATGGATTAATGATGTAATAAGTTGGAATACTATAATACCGCTTATAGAATTTTATATAACTTCTTTTGCTATGAAATACATACGGTCCGGGCATTAATAAATATACATCGTGTCCCATGGTTTTAAGACAAAATGATAAATCTCTTACATAAATCATCAAACCTCCATTATGCAAAGGAGGAAATCCTAAAAAATAATGCATAATTTTCATAGTATTATTCCTCCGCATTGTCTCTTCTTAAAATTTTTTTAATAGAACTGTAAACTAATTTTGGAGCATAAATTATAACTTACAATCTCTACTTAAATAATTCCTCTCATACCATTCCAAATACTCCCCGCTTTTCACAGATTGCAACCATTCTTTGTTTTCTAAATACCATTCTATTGTTTTTCTTATTCCTTCTTCAAAGGAAGTTTTTGGTTCCCAGCCCAATTCTTTCTTTATTTTACTTGCATCTATCGCATATCTTCTATCATGACCTGGTCTGTCTTTTACGTGTTTTATCAAACTTTCATTTATATCTTCATCTTTTGTTATTTCTCTCAATATTTCTATTATTTTTTTGACTATGAATATATTTTCTCTCTCATTATTCCCACCTATATTATAAACTTCGCCTATCTTTCCATTCTCCAATACCATGTCTATTGCTCTGCAATGATCTTCAACGTATAGCCAGTCTCTTATTTGCCTTCCATCTCCGTATACCGGTAATTCTTTGTGTTCCAATGCGTTTGTTATCATCAAAGGTATTAATTTCTCTGGAAATTGATATGGTCCATAGTTATTCGAACATCTTGTTAAATTAATCGGCATTTTGTAGGTATCATGATATGCCTTTACTAACAAATCAGCAGCGGCTTTACTTGCTGAATACGGGCTGTGTGGGTCAAGTGGTGTTTCTTCTGTAAAATATCCAGTTGGCCCTAACGAACCGTATACTTCATCCGTTGATATTTGAAGAAATTTCTTTCCTTCTTTCCATTTATTCCCATCAAACCAATGTTTTTTTGCAACGTCAAGTAATACCTGTGTGCCAAGAACATTGGTTTTTACAAATATTTGAGGATCAAGTATAGACCTGTCTACGTGGCTTTCCGCCGCAAAGTTTATTACTCCATCGATATTGTATTCCTCAAATATATATTCTATTAGCTCTGAATTGGTTATATCCCCCTTGATGAATTTGAACCTTGCTTTCTGTTCATCAGTTAGTTTCTCGAGGTTCTTCAAATTCCCAGCGTATGTTAGTTTGTCAAGTCCAATTATTTTCCTATCTTTATATTTTTCAAGGTAATAATACACAAAATTACTCCCGATAAACCCTGCGCACCCTGTGACCAGTATTGTCATTTAAATTTCACCCCTTACTTTAAGAAAATCTATATATTCTTTTGTTGCTTCTTTCCAATCACGCATTGTTTTTCCAGTTGTTTCAAAATAACCAAAATTATCCAGTGTGGAATTCTTCGGCCTTTTGGCAGGAAGATTGAAGTCTTCTTGCTTAGCTTTCAATAATTTCCCATTCCAGCCAATTTCTTTAAGAATAAATTCTGCCCATTCATATCTTGAACATGGTGTGTTGGTTATATGGTATATCCCATATGCTCTAAGTTTTATCAACTCATAAGTAGCTTCAGCAAGGTCTGGAGCATATGTTGGAGCACTTATTTCATCTTTTACTATTCGTAATTCATTATTTTTCTTACTCCATTCAATAACTTTTTTAACAAAGTTCACTGGTCCATCTCCAAATACCCAACTTGTCCTTATTAAATACCACTTTTTAGCTATTGTGGTAAGAAATCTTTCACCTAATGCTTTGCTTTCTCCATATTTATTTATTGGATTGGGTGTATCGTATATAGTATATGGTTGTCCTTTATCTCCTGAGAAAACATAGTCAGTTGAATAGTGGATAATTTCAGCGTTTATTTCATTTGCGGCAATTGCAAGATTTCTAACTGCTAATCCGTTAACAAGATAAGCATTTTTCCAATCTTGTTCAGCTTTATCAACTTGGTTATACGCTGCACAATTGATTATATGAGTTATTTCTTTGTTTTTACCAACAAATAAGAGTACTTGTTCTAATTTGGTTATATCCAGTTCCTCCGTATCAGTAGCTATGTAATCTATATTAAGTTTTTTAAACAATTCTTGAAAAGCTCTTCCAAGTTGACCATTAGCACCTGTAAGTAATATTTTCATACCTATCCCTGCCTACTGTTTTCAATTATTTCCATATGTTTGAGTTAACGAAATCTTTGAATGTCATTAATCTTTTATCTTTTTCAGATATTATTAAATTACTTTCACTAAGTCCGTATTTCTCCAATTGCCAATCTATATTCAACGTTTCATCATTCCAGATTATCCCACTATCCGATTTCGGATCGTAATATTCATCTACTTTGTAAATTATTTCTGCTTCTTCTGAGAGTACCAAAAAACCGTGAGCGAAATATTTTGGAATAAATAGCATAAGTTTATTTTCTTCCGAAAGCTCTATAGAAAAGTATTGTCCAAATGTTTTTGAGTTCCTTCTTAGGTCAACTGCTACGTCAAGCACTTTACCTCGTATACACCTAACTAATTTCAATTGAACATTTTCTATTTGAAAATGCAGACCTCTTAAAACTCCTTTTTTGCTCTTTGAATGATTGTCTTGCACAAAATTACAATTTATTCCTATTTCTTCAAATTCTTTCTTATTCCAGCTTTCCATAAAAAATCCCCTTGAATCTCCAAAAACCGAAGGTTCGATAATGTATAGCCCTTCTATTGGTGTATCGATTTTTCTAAATTTTCCCATTTCATTCACTCCCATGGTTTATTAGTTTTTCGCGTATATTATCTTTCCTTCAGCTACTTTTCTAAGGTACTGTCCATATTGTGATTTACCGTATTTGTCTATTGCCTTGTAAAGTTGTTCGATTGTTATCCAGCCATTCAAATAGGCTATTTCTTCTGGGGAAGCAATTATTATACCTTGCCTTTTTTGTATAGCTCTTACAAATTCAGCTGCTTCAAAAAGTGATTCAACGGTACCTGTATCAAACCATGCGTATCCTCTGCCCATTATTTTAACATCAAGCAAACCTTTTTCAAGGTATATTTTGTTTAAATCTGTAATCTCAAGTTCATTTCTCCAAGAAGGTTTGAGTGATTTTGCGTATTCTGAAACACCTGCGGGGTAAAAATACAAACCCGTCACTGCGTAATTAGACTTTGGGTTTTTCGGTTTTTCCTCTATTGAGATTGCCTTGAAGTTATTATCAAATTCAACAACGCCGTATCTTTCTGGGTCGTCAACGTAATATGCGAAAACTGTTGCACGGTAAATATTTTCATTAGCTTCTTTAAGTAATTTAGTTAAATTGTGACCATAGAATATATTGTCACCAAGAATCATGGCAGATGGGTTTGTACCTATGAATTTCTCTCCGATAATGAAGGCTTCAGCAAGGCCATTTGGTTGTGGTTGCTCAGCGTATTCAAAAGATATACCAAATTGTGAACCATTACCAAGTAATTCTTTGAATTTTGGTAAATCCTGGGGGGTGGAAATAACCAAAATTTCTCGAATACCGGCAAGCATGAGTATGCTTAGAGGGTAGAATATCATAGGTTTATCGTACACAGGCAATAGCTGTTTGCTATTTACAAGTGTCATTGGATAAAGCCTTGTTCCAGAACCACCTGCAAGAATTATTCCTTTGCGCATATTCTCAACTCCTAAGTTTATAATTTTAAATCTTTTAAGAAAAACATGAAAAATTCTAACGAGCATTAATTAGTAGTTATTTAGTGTTTTATTGGAGAATTTTTATAAAATTACCACTAAATTTTCTGAAAATAAATTGTGATCTTTTCATCTATCGTAATTAGTAAAAAGAATCGAAAAAACAGACAGTTAAACCAAATTGAATTTATAGTATTACCAAATGATATAATCATAATAATATACAATAAGAGTTTAAATTCTGCTGAACTTTTAATAAATGAATATATATATATGAAATTATCCAAAAAAAACTACCCAAAAGTCCTCCCCACAAAAATATGTTAGTAAGGGTGCTTTCTGGTGTAAAACCTTCTTTAAAAGAAAATCCATATATATCTTTATTAAACCAATCGACATGTTTGTTGAAAAATTCGCCAGCGCCTTTGTAACCATACCCGAACATAATTTCAAAAATATTTTGGTTAAAAAAATAGAACAAGGACGAAAAATACTTTAAATGTCTTATGTCACCTTCTCCGGTATACTCAAGAAATAAACCAAAATACAAAAGGATAAAAAATGAAAATATTGTAATTAAAGAAAGCATGCTTATTTTTAAATTTCCTAAGGTAATTCTCAATTTATAGAATTTCAAACTTTTAATTATATAGTAAATAAACAAACCAATTATAGAAGTCTTTGAAAGCGAAAAAAGAACACCAATTGTAAGAATAATAATAGCAAGAAATTTAAAATTTTTAAAATTTACAATGTTTTCATTAATCAAAATTATTGCAAAAACTAATGCAGATGCCACTATTGCCGGATCCCAAGAAAATCCAGATGCTCTAAAAAATATTATTCCTCCTAAACCTATAAAGTTTGTTAATATATGACCTTGAGCTTTATCTAATAAAAATTCTGGAAAAAGTTTTTCATTCAAATTTATATGGTATAAATAAAAAAACACAGTTTGGAACATAATATAAATAGCTGAAATTACGCCGCTTACTACGAAACCTTCGAGAAATTTTTTTATTAAAAACTTGTCAATTTTGGAGGCAAAAAATAATAGCAAAAAACTTATAAGAAATATTTGAGAAAAGAGCATACCAGTTAATATATTAGAAACAAGAGCTCCTAACATGGTGGAAACGTAAAACAAGATTGAAAGAGCTAGCAAATAATAATCAATTTTAAGCATTCTTATTTTTTTGAAGGTAAATATAAGAAATGTAAAATAAAAACTAATTAAAAGAAATACATGAGACATTATAAATCCTTTATAACTAGGAATTGCAAATAAAGAAGATATCCCTAGTAGGTAGTATAAGTTAGCCAAAAAAACCATCTATTGTCCCCCTTATTAATGATTTAATTATGATAAATCTTCTCTTAAAAAGTAGTTTGAAAAAGACTAAAATGCGCATAAATAGAATAAAGACAATTGCAAAAAATTTTTTCAATTTTTTTAATCTTTTTAACCTAAACTTGATAGAATTCCTATAGTACCAATAAGCAGAAAACTCAGAAACTTCTCCACCATTACTTGACCCCACTTTATGCCAAATTTCACTGTTATGTACAACTAACAATTTATACCCGTTCTTAATTGTTCTAAATGAGTAGTCTAAATCCTCTACATACATAAAATAGCTTTCATCAAATAATCCGATTTTCTCTAAAACTTCCTTTTTTATTAACATACAGCATCCTGTAATAAAATTGAATTCGGAACATTCTTTAGGTATTTCCTTTTTAATATGGATAGCCATGCCTGTCCATTCGTTAAACTTTCCACCGTTAAACCAAATTTTATTCGGTCTATCATAATAATAAATTTTACAGCCAACTATACCAGCTTTTTCATTCTTAAGTGAAGCCTTTACAAGTTTTGTTAAGAAATCTTTTTCTACTATAGTGTCATTATTTATGAGTAAAACATAGTCCAAATCGTTTTTCGCGAGTACATACTTGATTGCGAGATTGTTTCCAAAAGCAAATCCTCCGTTACGTTTACTCTCAATTAGTATTAAGGGATTTTTAAATCGTTTTTCTAAATCAAAAATTCCTCCTTTTTCAGCCTCTTCCATTGTATAAACAACATATGGAATTGGCTTAGGTATAGGTGGGAAAATAAATTTTCTAAAAGAATTATCAAGCCTAATAAAATTTTCTCCTTTTCCCTCTGCCCAAGCTCTAATGTAATCCATAGAATTATTGGTGGAATTATTGTCTACGACAATAACCTGAAAATTTGGGTAATCAATCCTATAAATACTCTCAAGACATTCTAAGGTATCTACCCAGCCATTAAAATTTACTATAATAATATAAACTTTAGGAAACATATTTGCCACACCTCTAGCATATAGTATTTTCTAATTCAAACAGTTTAATGATTTATTTAAAACAGGAACTTTTCAGAAACAAATATTTTTGTTTCGAGAATGTTTTTTTAACTTTAAAAAATATTCGAATATATTGCTGTATTATTTTTTCTTTTTCAAAAGGTTTAAGTTTCTGCTTACCTAATTTTAATAGTTTATCTTTGTTTTTTAAGCAAATAGTATCTTAGAAGAGATATCTTCAGCATCAAAAGGATTAAAACAGGCTATTTCTTTACCTAATTCGTATACCTCCCGCGGACTTTTGTATTTCAACGCACTGTGTGGATATTTTCTGTTATAAAATTTCTCGTATTCCTTTGTTCTTGCTACTAACTCTGAATAACTCATTTCTTCAACCGGCCATACTACTTCTTCTTTATACATCCTAAGATACCTTTCAGTGTTGGCATTCCCCTTCGGATTGTTATAACTTGTAAATATTTGTCGTATTCCTAATATCTTACATTCTTCCATAAATCTTCTACTTGTAGGTTGACTACCATTATCACTTACGAGTATTACTCCCTTTCCTCTTACTCCGTCTTTATACCCTTCATTTAATGCTTTATTCAGCGCTTCTATCCATTCTTCTGTCCTTCACCTAAGACTTATTTGTGAGCCAAGTACTTTCATTGTATACTAGTCTATTACTGCTATGTAATTTACCCAGCCTCCGTCTTTTATCATTACTTTCGTCATCTCTATCCCTAGTACCTGCCTTGGCCTGCTTGGAATCATTTTGCTTTGAAAACTTCTTTTTGCTTTCATCTTGTACTTCTTTAAAAGCAATCTATTTTCTTTCATTATTCTGCAGACCCTTTTGTGATTAATTTTCTTTCCATGTTTTCTAAGCATTGCATAAATACGTCTATATCCCTAATATGGATGTTCCTGATTTATCTTTTGTATGATTTTAAGAATACATTCATCATTTTTCTTTCTCTTGTATTTTTTCGGTTTGTAATAATATGCACTCCTACTTACTTTCAAATACCTAATAGCTTCAGATATACTGAATCCTTTTTCAATTAATAAACTTACTGTTTTTCTCCAGGATGAATGACTGTTTTTTTATGTCTCAATGACAATAGCTTGTTTACCAATAATTTGTTCAAGCTCTTGTATCTTTCTTTGACATTGTGCTACTTGAGAAGAATTGGAAGAAGTTTCAAGTGCAGACTTTGCACCATTAAGAAACTTATCCCTCCACTCGTATATCTTCCGCGCCCTACTTTTCCAGTCTTTCCCCTTTGTCGATTCTTTCAATACACTTTCTATTTCTTCTACTCCAACTCTTAATATCTCTTCCGGAAATGGATAGGTCTTTAATAATTTCATCGAACCTTCCGAAAATATGTTTTTGTATATCTTCTCATACTCAGGAAAGTATTCGTCTATTATAGCTATTACAATATTTTTTGAATTTTTTCTCTTACTTACTAGTTGTTCCCTTGTCGTGGTTAATACTTTTAACTCACTATACACATCATTTGATAAATGCATATCGAAATATCTTCCATCTTTGATTAATTTGGCTATTAATCCTGCATCTTTCTTGTCATTTTTACTAGGTGAGTTATCATCAAATTCTTTGCTTTTCTTCACATGATATGGATTTACTCCAACAAGATAATTTACTTGCTCGTTAGATTTCATTTGCCAAGCTAAAACCTTCCAATAATGCCCTGATGGTTCCATGCCTAAGATTACGTTGTTTAACCCTTCCTTTTGCTTAATAATTCTTATTTTTTCCTCTAACATTTTAATACCATCTATGGTATTATTAATCTTGAAAGGGCTAATCAAATCAATTCCACGATAATCAGTCATCCTAACCCAATGATTTCTTTTAGCAACATCAATACCGACAATTAGAGTGTCTTGAGAAATTCTTGAAACTTTTGGATTAACATACTTTTGTTCCATGGTATCGCCTCCTGATTTTAGTGTGATGGGGTAATTATATATTATCAGGAGGCGATACTTTTTTCAAAATCTATTTTTCCTTACAGGAATGCTCGTATAATAAGTTTGGTAAAAATTAAAATTGGTCTTTGAAAATTGAATACATATTTTCTAAAACCTCTTGTAAAATAGTTTCAGTTTACGCCTCCTCGAATGGTGAAACAATAAAAGATACAGAAATAAGTTTAGAAAAACTAACAGTAAGTGTGAAAAAATGAGTTTTCCTTATTTATTCTCCAACTCCAATTTCTAGGGGCAAACCGTTTTCTTAAAACGTAAACTATAATAAAAGAATATAAAATATTAAACCACACACTATTAATTGTATAACCATAGGCTAGATTTATTAGAGTAAATAATAATAATTTGATTTTAGTGTCTCCATAATGAAGAGTCAATAGAAAAGTATAAATCCAGAAAATTGATCCTATTGTTCCTCCGTAAAAGAATATATTAATTAACGTGCATTCGGGATTTAATCCAGGCCCAAAAATAAAATTTCCTGTTTCTTTTAGCCAATCAACATTTTTGTTAAAAAAGACACCAACTCCTTTGTAACCATATCCAAAAAGTAAATTAAAAGGATTATTGAAATCATAAACATAATAGAAAATTGATGAAAAGTACTTTAAATGTCTGATTGAACCTAAACTAAGAGGAGTGGTATCATTGTAAGGTATAAGAAACCCAATAATTAATATAAACAGAATATAAAATATTATGATTGCATTTAATGTGGAAATTTTAATTGTGCTGTTAAATTGTATATCTATTTTATCTATTTTTATAATTTTAATAAAAAAATAAATACACAAAGTTATTATAGAAGTTCTGCTAAAAGACAAGAGAATTGCTAAACTCATTAAAAAAACAAATAAACGTTTATGATTAAAATTAATAATTTTCTCCAAAACTATGACTACTGACAAAACCACTCCTGTTACTGTCAAGCCTGGATCCCAAGAAAAACCAGCAGGCCTAAAAAGTATCAATCCAAACAAACTAAAATAATTTCGTAAAGTATGGTCTATTTCTCCTAAAAAAACATCAGGAAATATTACTTCATTTAGGGATTTAAAATGTCCAGTATAAAAATAAATAGTGTCTAAAATTATATAAATTGATGTGATAATACCACTTAAGACAAACCCTTTTAAAAGAATAAGAATAAGACGATAATCAAGCTTGTAAAGAATAAATAATAAAACAAAAGAAATTATAAATATTTGTGAAGAAAGCATACCTGTAATTTGTCCAGAATTCAAAGCTCCAAGAAGTGTTGAACCATAATAGACTAAACCAATTGCAAAAACAAGAAGTTCTTGAAAACTAAATTTAATAGAAGTCTTGATTAATTTATAAAAAAATAGGTATAAACTTAGTACTAAACTTATCAATAAAAAAATATGATGGGTTGAAAATCCATTGAATTCTGGTATAACCATTAAAGAAGTAAGACCAAGAAGAAACAAACTAATTTTTAATAAAAACAATATTTACCCTCCTCTTCAAAGAAATATTTTTGATTAGCCTCCTGAAATACGTTTTTTCTTATTTTTTCAAAAAATTCTTACTTCCCTCTTCCAAAAGAGTTTATCTACCTTCTTAATATTCTTCTTAATATTCTTAATTTTTTTATATTTAATGAATTAATTTATTATTTTTCCATCCTTTAATTTTCCAAATATTTCCCTACCATTTTCCCTCAAACTAACCTTCTTATGCCCACCTCTTTTATTGTTTACTTATTGTCTTTTTTATCCCAAAAACTAATAACTCTTACTTCATATCCCCTTTTTTGAAAACCTTCAGTTAGATTCTTTCTCTCCAATTTCGGCACCACCTACTATTAAAGTGGCGTATAAAGTATTTAAAAACAATATTTTCACCGTACTTCACTCCTTGTAATTTTCGTATTATTCAGCATTGAGTACGTTTCCAAAAAATTTTATATAATGGTGGATTTCCATTTTAGTCTTTCTTTACCACATTTTAATAATTTGTTTTTATTTCCCAAACCGTATTATAATTTACTTCGTATAGATCAAAACAAGCTATTTCTTTTCCTAGTATTTCTACTAAAACAGGAATATTTGAGGTTATAGCAGATGTTCCACTGGCAATTGATTCCAATGGTGGTAACCCAAAGACTTCAAATATTTATGGAAAAACAGACAAATCTGTATACGTGTATATATTTATAATTTCTTAATCATCTGGCTATTTTATTTCTAAAAATATATTTTTCAATACCAAATTTTCTTATTAGAACACTTACTCCATACACAACTTTATCTTTTGACCCTGCTGTAATAAAATGAGATGAACTATATAATTAATGGTGTAAAAATATAATGTGGAAAAATCTCTGATTTTAATCACTTTTTTACATTTTTCTCTCCCAGATTTCAATTATATTTTCTACGCATTTATCCCAAGAAAAATTTTTTAGAATTTTTTCTCTTTTTTTGCTATCAGGTTCATTTATATTGTAACATTTTCTGAGAAGATCATTTGGATCATTTGGATTAAAAAATGTGGCAACATCTTCGTATATTTCTCGAAAAACGGGTATGTCTGACAAGAACAAGGGAGTATTAAAACAAAGAGCTTCTAAGGCTGGTAGACCAAATCCTTCATATATTGATGGAAAAATAAAGGTTTTAGAGTTTTTGAACAATGAGGCTAATTCACTATCAGTTACATAACCTGTAAAAATGACGTTTTGGTTTAATGAGTTTATATTGTATTTTCCGAAAACTTTTTCATCTGGTTTTCTCCCAGCAATCACGAATTTTACATCAGATTGCATATCAGCTAGTTTTAAAATTACATCAAGATTTTTCCACTTGTCCAATTTAGAAATATTCCTTCCTCCTCTTCAAAGAAATATTTTTTGGTTAGACTTTTGAAGAATGTTTTTTCTTAATTTTTCAAAAATTTTTCTTCAATTTCGTTTTCAAAACAGTAAAATTCTGTTTATGATATTAATATGCTTTCCTCAAACACGTTTTTAGGAGTTCAATGATAAGATTCGCTTAATTTTCAAGATTGACTATCACTTAAATATGAAATTAGAAAGCATTTTTATAAAATTCACATTTTTCTTTTTCTTTATTTATATGAATATCTTATCGACAAATTTTTAGCCCAATTCAATAATCCACTTAGCACTTTTTAGTGCTCTTTGTCAGTAATAGATATCAATAGGATTAGTAATTGAGTGCCTATGCGAACCTATATAATATTTTTGAATAATTCTATATACTCGTTAATGATTTTATCTTTATCAAAAATCTTAAGCCTTTCTTTACCTATTTTTAGCAACGTCTCTTTATTTTTTATACCATAAAGTATTTTATCTGCGATATCATTGATATCGTATGGGTTAAAACATGCAATTTCATTTCCTAATATTTCTTTTAAAACTGGAATGTTTGACGAAATAACAGGGCAATTACAAGCTAATGCTTCAAGTGGTGGCAATCCAAAACCTTCAAAAAAAGAAGGAAATACAAAAAGATCTGCATTTTGATATAAGTTTATAACAAGATCATCATCTGGTGAAACTAATTCGATGATTCTATCTTCTATATTTAAATCTCTCTTTAGATTATCTATCTCGTCAACTTTTTTATCTTTAGAGCCAGCTATAACTAGAACGTGATCTAATTTATCTTTTACTAAGGAAAAAGCTTTGATAAGTCCATGCAAATTTTTGTGTTTTTTTCTATTACCTACAAACAATATATATGGTCTATTCAAGACAGATTTTTGTTTTAAATTAACATTTGTAAATTTGACATCAATGAAGTTGTATATAACTTTTATCTTCTTATCTACAATATTAAACATAGCTTTTAATTCGCTTTCTACGTTTTTTGAAATTGTAATAATGGCTCTAGAATGTTTTATAGCCCTTTTTAACAAGAATCTAAAGATCTTTTTTTCTAAAATGTTTCTATCCCAATAATTTGTAAAAGGTCTTAGATCATGGATAGTTGTTATAGTATTTTTAGGTATATATAGTGGTAAGTTAACATGGGGAAATAAAAAAACATCTACTTTTCTTTCTATATCTTTAAGAATTTTACTTTGTAAGGACATACCTTTAAAAGAAAATTTCTCATAATCTACGAATATCGGGTTTATATTACTACTATAATTGCTAAAATCTATTTCAAAATCCTTTTTTAATCTTTTTGGTACGCATGTAAAGATATCTATACCTCTTTCAGCAAATTCTTTCGTTAAGGATTCATAATACCTCCCTATTCCGGAGCCTTTATAAAACAATCCATCGATGTAAAGTCTCATTCATGATTCCTCCAAGTAAAATTTATTTAAACTCTTTTTCAGTATAATTATATTGTGTTACAAATGACTAATGATTCATAATTATAATCATAATATGGTAATTGTTAATTATTCTAAAGTATTAATCAATTCAATAATCTTTTTCTCAAAAATTTCTACTGAAAATTCTTCAGCCCTTTTTCTTATGATTTCCTTATCAAACTTTTCTTTATTTTGAACTATATATTCAATTGCATTTGCCAAAGCTTCGACATTTTTTGGAGGTACAACTAAACCTGTTAAACCATGAATATTGTAATATGATGTACCAGTTCCTAATTCTGTAGTAATAACTGGTGTCCCACAAGCCATGGCTTCAAGACCTACCAAACCAAATCCTTCTCCTCTATCGATTGATGGTAATACAAAAACGTCAGCCAAAGAATAATAAGAAGGTAATTGCTCAAATGGAACGTGTTCTATGAACTCTACCCTATCTTGAAGTTTTAATTTTTTAACTAACATTTCCAAGTAATTTTTTTTAGGACCATTGCCAATAAGTATAAGACCACAATTTTTATTAATCAAAGATAGCGACTTTACTAAATAATCCAATCCTTTATATCTTCGAAATTTTCCGGTATAAATTATGATATTTTCAATACCATTATTTAAAAATTTTTTTGGGATAAGGTTGTAATCTTTATTTTTGGGGTAAAAATGTTTAGTATCTACATACAATGGAATTACTTTTATCTTTTCTCTATAAAGTTTTAAAATGTCAGAGCTTTTAACAATGTTTGGGGAAGTTGTGATTATAATATCCATACTTTTTAGGAAACTTTTTACAAAGAATTGATTATAGAAAATCTCGATAAACTTGTTTCGTGAGACTGCTTCACCATGAAAAAAACAAATTTTTTTTCCAGGAATGCTTTTATAAAATTCAGAGTATAGTTCTATTTGACCACCTGGAAAATGAAATATAAAAATAGGATCTTTCTCTGAAATATTTTTTAATATTTTCTTATAGTGAAGTGAAAAATAAACTCTCCCAAATTTCATAGTATTTGGGAACTCCAAAATCTTTTCACTTTCTATACGAGTATACTGAGATTTGTAATTAAAAGATACTATTAGAGAAGTCAAATTTAAATATTTAGTTGCTATTTTCGATATTGTGTTTACCACATTTTCAACTCCACCGAAACTTTCATATCGCCTAACAACATTTACTAAAAGCCTTTTCTTTGACATAGAAACCTCCTAGCAATAAAACTTTTCGTGATAGTAAAAGATATACTGTTAATATCTAATACCATAATGTGCTTTTTAATAAAAGGAATTCAAATCTTCTTAACCGCTTCCCTAATCTTCTCAACTTCTTCGGCTTTGCAAACTAATATCCCATTCTCACTCTCAACAATTATTATATCATTTATCCCTATCACTATCGTTGGTTTGGTTGTAAGTACAAACGCATTTTGTGAGTCTATGGTCACAGAATTTTTGGAATTGCTTACTCCTAATTCTTTCAGCGACTTGAAATTCCCAACATCTGACCATATGAATTCGGATTTGATTGTGTATATTCTGTCTGCTTTTTCCATTAATGCGTAATCTATGCTTATCGATGGTACTTGTTCGTAAATTTTTTCTATATCTTTCTCTTTTAAGAATGGTTCTATAACTTCTAATGCGTGTTTTTTCATTTGTTCTATAAAATATTTTGCTTTCCACATGAACATTCCACTATTCCAAAAGTAATTGCCTTGGTTTATGTAAAACTGCGCTGTTTCGTAATTTGGTTTTTCGTGGAATTTTTTGGCTATGGATATGTTTTGTTCAATTTGTTCACCTGATTCTATGTAACCATATCCTGTCTCAATTCGATTTGGTTTTATTCCAAAGGTTATTATACCATCATTTCTCTCCAAAAATTGCTCGGCTGTTTCAACAGTTTGCCAGAATTTTTCAATTTCTGGAATGTAATGGTCTGATGGAACAACTAAAATTATTTCTTCTGGGTCCATTTTCAATGTCCCATATGTACATGCTGGTGCTGTGTTTTTCTTGAGTGGCTCAGAGAGAATGTTTTCCTTTGGAATTTCAGGGATTTCTTGGTGAGTGATTTCGGTATAAATTTTATTCGTGACTATGAAAATGTCTTCTGGTTTTAATTTAAATGAAAGTCTTTCGAAAGTTTCTCTGAGGAGTGTTTTGTCAGAGAAAAGTTTCAAAAATTGTTTCGGAGTTTCTTTAGTCGATAACGGCCAGAATCTTTCGCCACTTCCACCTGCTAGGATTATTGCTTTCATATGTCTTCCTCCAGATTTTTTGATATTTCGATTGCGTAAGTTATTATAACCAAAAAAATTTTTCAGGTCAATGTTTTATTCAAATTTATACATTACGGTAATATAGAGTTAAATTTTGAGTTGAGTGTCTTTGTTTGGTTTTTATCGATTTTCTAAAGAGTGTTTGCTATTGTTTTTATTTTTCAGCAATCTTTCCAAAAATTCTTCTATGCTTTTTCTGGATAGTTCATCAACGTAATTGTTGAATCTGTCATCTGTATGAGCTTTGACTTTTAGAAAGCTTACTTTTATTGTTTCACGCATTTCTCTTAATTTTCTCACGTATGAGTTTATACTCGGGTTTTTAGTCTTTCTATACGAAAATGCGAACATTGGTATTTCATTGTAATCGTGTATAATTGTGACTTCTTGTATACCTTGACTTTGGCAGTATTCTAGTGCTTTTATTACTCCAATTAGTTCGGCTGTTACGGAATTACCATTTCTTAATATCATTGCTTCTTTTTGTGCAAATTTTATTTCTTCATTTTCAACAACAGCAAATGCATAACCCGCTAAATTTAATGATTCGTTGTAAGAACCATCGACGTAGATTTTCATACCCAATCCCCTTTCTTTTCTGTTATTTTCGAACTATTTCCAACGCTTTCTGCATTACTTCATCTTTTTCTTCTTTTAGGTAATTTATTCTGTCTTGTGTTGTGATTTGTATAGTGTGGTCAGGTTCTAGTGGTTTGTTGCCGTCTGGTTCGTTTATTTTTGATGTTGGATAAGCTAATGCCAGCCTTATGCTATCTAAATATTGGTACGTTATGTCCGTTGTGTGGTTGATTTTTGTTAGTGTTGGTTCGCCTATTGTTCTGCCTGGGTTGAGTTTTTTGAATGTGTAAGCGAAATCAAGCGCTGCGTTGTTTGTATATTTGTCAAATAAAAGCCAAACTTGTGCTTTTATGTTTGGCTCTCTTGGTTTGAATTCATGCGAGAATGTTTGGTTTAGGATTTCTCCTGTGGTTTGTGTGAATTCTATGCCGTATTTTTCAAGTGTCTTTAAGATGTACGCTGTGTTAATTAATGATATATTACGTGTAAACTTCTTGTTGCTTTGTATGAAGTGTTCGTAGATCTCCTTGAAGATGTTGAAGTCCTGGGCTTGGGAATTTCGGATGTCGATGATGATTTTTTTCAGGTCTTTGTTGTATATTATTGTGTTGTCAAGGAATTCTCGGAATTTGTTGTTTTTTTAGTTCGTAATTTTCTCCAACGTATAGAAGAGAGTTGGGTTATGATAAAGTCAATTGCCAAAACAATTTTAAACTTTGTTGGAGGAATAATTTCAGCCAAAAATTCTTCCATTTTTTCAGTTTGTTTTTACACCGTGGTAAAGCTATTTTATTTGTTATATCAACATTCGCATATAATTATTGAATTTGTTTTTTTGCTAAAGATTTAAAAATAATTTTGTTTTATTAATTAAAAGTATTTGAAAACTTTCAAAAATCAAATGGGTAATAAAATTTGGAGGCGAAAATTCAATAATTTATTAAAATTCATACAAAAAACACTCCCTCAAATTGTATTTTAAAAACATTTAAGGGAGTGTTTTGGATTATTATTTATTTTGCACCTTTTCTCCAGAATATAACTTCTATTGTTTGTAAAATTATTCTTAAATCCATGAGTGTGTTTCTGTTTTTGATATAGTACAAATCATAGCTGAGTTTCTTCTCTACTTCCTCAAGAGTTGATGCGTACTGATACATTATCTGTGCCCAACCTGTAAGCCCTGGCTTGAGTTTGTGTCGATACGAATAAAATGGTATCTTTTGCTCAAATTCTCTAACAAACGGTATCTGTTCAGGCCTTGGTCCAACGATACTCATATCACCTTTTAATATATTAACAAACTGAATATGTGGATTTTGTTAACCAAAGGTATTGATAAATTTCAAAAATCATATTATCTTCTTAAAGAGGGGACACCCCCCAATATACTCTCAATAAGGAGGTATCCCGACATGACTAATGTCCAACTCAAATGCCCTCATTGCGGCTCTTCTAACTTCATTAAAAACGGTCATGATAAGTTCAAAAAACAAATTTTCTTTTGCAAAGACTGCAAGCGTTACTTTAAACTTTCTTTCACCAAAAAACACAAACTTTTCTCTTTCCCTTACCCTCGTTGTGTTCATTGTAACCATGTCATGGAAATTTACAAAATCCGCCGTTATTTCGTTCGTTTCAGATGCAGAAAGTGCAACTTCAAAACTTCTGTTCCACTTTCTCTTCCTCAGCCTGTGCCTTTCAACTTTCATCCTTTCAAATTCTTCCGTTTCCCTATCTATATCATTCTCAAAGCTTTCATCTTGTACTTCAAATACAACCTTTCTCTTCGTGCTATTAAAGCTTGCTTGAATATCAATGTCTCTCATGTCGCTATTTACAAATGGATTATCAAGTTATCTTCTGTTATTTCGCTTTTTGAGTTTGAGAATGTATTTAAAGTTCACGGTGATGAAACAGTTATTGTATTTCGAGACAAAAAGTACTATGTGTGGCTATTAGTTGAGCATGGTACGAATTTAATAGTAGCTTGGCATGTATCAAGATATCGTAATATGTCACAAGTTAAGATATTGTTAGATAAATACTTTAGTCAAAGAAAACAAAACACACAAATAGAGTTAATAACCGATGGACTAAAAGCGTACGAGATAGCAGTAAAACTAAATTTTGATAATGTTGAGCACAGAGAAGTAAGACTAGGTAAAAACAACGAATGTGAATCGAAATTTTCGTTATTTAAGATGTTTGTTAGAGCGAAAAGGAGCTTCAAGAAATTTAGCAACATACGGTACTATGTAAATGGTTTTTGTGTAGTAAGGAACCTATGCAAGTTATATGAGAACGAAAACGATATGATTACAGCTTTAGCTTCCATCATCACTACTAGTTAACAGCATCGAGAAAGGGATAATGTTAACTAAAAGTATTGAAACTTTCCAAAAACCGCATTATCCTTATAAAGAGGGGACACCCCCCAACCAACTCTCGACAAAGGAGGTATCCCGATATGAACAACTCAACGCTCTCTTGTC